>Ga0307513_10000017_pt1 | contig 282386 bp, 275 predicted proteins | sample 15_EM_MG_FD_202174 | JGI IMG/M metagenome (GOLD analysis project Ga0307513, IMG submission 202174) | Populus trichocarpa ectomycorrhiza microbial communities from riparian zone in the Pacific Northwest, United States - 15_EM | ecosystem: Host-associated > Plants > Roots > Unclassified...
CATTGACCTCAGGCAGCCGGATAACTTCTAATGAAAACCGTCAACCATGTCTGCGCACACCTGTCCACTATGTGTCCGGTCTATACACGTCGCCAAAAGAAAAGTAAGCAAAAGAAAAGGCGACCCTGCTGCCTGCGTCCCCTTCGCTTCGCTACGGGGCAACCTGCGGTGCTCGGTCCCACCGGGGTCGAGCTCGAACTCGCTACGCTCAGACAATCGCTCGCCCTGATCCGGCTGGACCTGCGCTCCTCGGCGCATACAGAAGGGTGACGTGGGAACGGATGCGGATTCGGGGAGACCTGACGCGCGAAGCGCGTCAGGTCGGTCTCAAGTAGCCATCATCCCGGAGTTAACGCAAGCCAGCGCCCCCAGCATCTTCCTTGCGCTCAATCAATTCAATCTTGTACCCGTCCGGGTCGGTGACAAACGCAATCACGGTCGTGCCGCCTTTGACCGGACCGGCCTCGCGCGTCACATTGCCACCAGCCGCCTTGATCTTTTCGCAAGCGGCGTAGGCATCGGGCACACCGAGTGCGATGTGGCCGAAGGCTGTGCCCATGTCGTAGCTCTCGGTGCCCCAGTTGTAGGTCAGCTCAATCTCGGCATGCTCCGGGTTGTTGCCGTAGCCGACAAACGCGAGGCTGTATTTGTACTCGGGATTCTCCGAGGTGCGCAGCAGTTTCATGCCCAGAACCTGGGTATAAAAATCGATGGAGCGCTGGAGATTGCCAACGCGCAGCATGGTGTGGAGGAGTCGCATGCAGCGATTATCCTGCGGAGCCTGCAAGCGTGCACGGGCTTCTCCCGTGCCGCCAGCACACCGGCAGGTCAGGCTTGCGGGCTACCTGTTACCGACGCCGCTTTTCGATCAGTTCGAAGAGGACCATGCCGGCGACCATGGCAAGCACAAACACGGCGGCTTTGGGTTCACCCATGCCCAGGACCACCAGGCCCGGGCCGGGGCAAAAGCCGGCGAGCCCCCAGCCCATCCCGAAAAGCAGGCTGCCGGCCAACAGCCTGCGGTCGATGGAACCTGCGGCTGGCAGCTTCATTTCGGCGTCCAGCAGGGAACGACGGCATTTTTTGGCCAGCAGGAAAGCGAAAAAGCCCACGGCGATGGCGCCGGCCATGACGAACGCCAGCGACGGATCCCATGGGCCGGCAAGGTTCAGGAAACCGAGAACCTTGGCGGGGTTGGCCATTCCCGAGACGATCAGGCCGAGGCCGAACACCAGACCGGCCAGCAGGGAAGACAGCATGAGCATGGCCTTTCTCCTAAAGCTTCAAAAGGTGGCGCATCAGGAACACCACGGCAAAACCGGCGCCCATGAAGGCGGCCGTGGCCGCCAGTGAACGCAGTGAGAGCCTTGAAAGCCCGCACACGCCATGGCCGCTGGTACAACCCATGCCATACCGGGTGCCGACACCCACCAGCAATCCCGCGGCGATCAGGACGCCATTGCCGGCGTCTACCTGCACGGGCGGCAGCTTCGAGAACACCGCGTAGGCCAGAGGGGCACCGATAAGGCCGGCGATAAAAGCCACGCGCCAGGCCACATCGCCGCGCATCGGCCTGAGAATCCCGCCGACAATCCCGCTGATGCCGGCGATGCGACCATTGAGCAACACAAACATGGCGGCTGCCAGCCCAATGAGCAGGCCGCCCGCAAGTGCGGACCACGGCGTGAAAGCGTTCCAGTCCAAGGTCATCGTTTGGCTCCTTCGGGGCAATAGAGGCGGTAGAGCAATGCCAGGATTTCCAGCGTTCCGGGTTCCGCGACGCTGTAGTAAATATTCTTGCCATCCCGCCGCGGGGTGACCATGCCTTCATTGCGCAGAACGCCAAGTTGCTGCGACAACGTGGGCTGCCGTATGCCCAGGTCCTCTTCAAGCTCGCTCACGCAGCGCTCACCTTGCGAGAGCTGGCAGAGCAGCAGCAGCCGGTCTTCATTGGCCAACGCTTTCAGCGCGCCCACGGCTTGCGCTGCCGCGTTGCGCAGTTGCTCGGGGTCCAAAACAGGAGAGGATGATTTCATGGCTGCGCGCTGTGCGTATTTATATTATATATAAACATATAATTTGGAGGCCCACGTATGAAATGAAGGATCAAGCCATGCAAATTCCCTTGAATCCTCAGGCTTTTTTTGACCCGGTGACCGGGACTGTTACCTATGTCGTGGCGGATCCCGGCACCGGAGAAGCGGCCATCATCGACCCGGTGCTGGGTTATGACCCCAAGTCGGGGCGAACCGATGCGGGGCTGGCTGACCAGGTTTTGGCTTATGTGGCGGCGCAAGGCCTTCACGTCCAATGGGTTCTGGAAACCCATGCGCATGCGGACCACCTGTCGGCAGCGCATTACCTGAAGTCGCAAGCTGGCGGAAAGATCGCCATCGGCGAGTCCATATGCGCCGTGCAATCCACTTTCAAGAAAATTTTTAACCTGGGGCCTTCATTCGCGCTGGATGGCAGCCAATTCGACCACCTGTTCAAGGACGGCGAGACATTCAGGATTGGCGAAGTGGAGATGACGGCGCTGCACGTACCGGGCCACACGCCCGCCGACATGGCGTACCTCGCGGGCGGTTCGCTGTTTGTGGGCGACACGCTCTTCATGCCCGACGTGGGCACGGCCCGCGCGGACTTCCCGGGCGGCGACGCCCACCAGTTGTACCGCTCCATCCGCAAGCTGCTGATGTTTCCGGCCGACACCCGAATCTTCGTCTGCCATGACTACCCGCCCGGCGAACGTGCGCCCCGATGGGAAACCACCGTAGGCGAGCAGCGCAAGGCCAACATCCACGCGGGAGACGACATTTCTGAAGAAGCCTTTGTGGCCATGCGCGCGGCCAGGGACGCCACGCTCGAAATGCCTACTTTGATGCTTCCTTCCATTCAGGTCAACATCCGTGCGGGCGGCTTGCCCCTGCCTGAGGGCAACGGCGTGAGTTATCTCAAGATCCCTGTGAATGTGCTGGGTGGCGCGTAGGCGCGTGTTCTAGCCGACGGTTTTCGCCGCCACCTCAAACACCAGGCAGGTGGTGGTCGCATGCGCATACAGCTTGCCGTCGGGCCCGACAATGCGCGCTTCGGCGGTCGCCAGCTGCCGGCCGCAATGGATCACCGTGCCAATGGCGCGCAGCGGCCCGGTGGTGTGCGAGGCGGCGCGCACGATGTTCACGCCGAGTTCAGCCGTCGTGTAAGCCCGGCCGGCGGGCATCATGGTGTGCACGGCGCAGCCTAGCGCCGAGTCCAGCAGCGTGGCGTACCAGCCGCCGTGCACGGTGCCTAACGGGTTGTAGTGCTTGAGCTGCGGGGTGCCCTGGAAGATGGCCTTGCCGGGGCCGACTTCCACCAGCGAAAAGTCCAGCGTATCTGCAATGTGCGGAAAGGGCAGTTCACCGGCCAGCATGGCCTGCATCGTCTCCAGGCCGGTTTTGCCGGCCACCATCTCGGGGCGTGCCAGGCCCGGCTTGCCTCCGCCGGCCAGCATGCGTTCGACGACTGCGTTGCGCTGTTCATTCCACTGTGCCAATGTTTCTTCAGGGGTCATTGTGATTCCTTTTGATTGCATCTACAACAATTGTAGCTACAATCGGATCATGAACTCTCAAGCCACTGCGACAGCACCTGTTCACCTGCGTCCGCAGGGGTGTACCAACCTCAAATTGCGCCAGCTGATGCGCCGGGTCGCGCAGCACTATGACGCCGAGGTCGGCAAGAGCGGGCTCAAGGGAACGCAGTATTCGCTGCTGTCCTATGTCGTGAAGTTCGGGCCCCTGCGTCCCGGCGACCTGGCGCGTGAAATGAAAATTGATGCCTCTACGCTGACGCGCAATCTCAAGCCCATGGTCGCCAATGGCTGGCTGGAACTGGCGCCCGGCAGCGATGGGCGCAGCCGGCTGGTCAGCGTCACCGATGCTGGCCGTGAAAAACGCACCGAGGCGCAGCGCCGCTGGCGTGTTGCGCAGGAAGGCATCAATCAGGTGCTGGGCGCCGAACGCGTGCTGGCTCTGCATGCGCTGATCGATGAGTCGCTGGAACGCCTGTCCCCTTTGTATGGAGCTGATGATGAGTGAATCGAAGAATACGACGGCGCCTGCCGCGCCAAAAAACACCGTGCTCTGGCTGGTGCTGCTGGCTGCGGCCGGCACGTTCGCCCTGACCATGGGTGTGCGCCAGACCATGGGCTTGTTCCTGTCGGCGCTCAACACTTCGACCGCGCTGGGCATAGGCAGCATCAGTCTGGCGTTTGCCTTTGGCCAGCTCTGGTGGGGGCTGACGCAGCCTTTCGCCGGCGCCGTGGCCGATCGCATAGGAACTGGGCGTGTCATTTTTCTGGGGGTGCTCCTGGTCGCTATTGGCACCATCATCACGCCACTAATGACCAGCACCGCAGGGCTGATCTTCGCCATCGGCATGCTGGCCGCGGGCGGTGCGGGCATGGCCGGCCCTTCGGTGCTGATGGCCGCGACCGCACGCCTGGTGCCGCTGGAAAAACGCGGCTTTGCCAGCGGTATTGTCAATGCAGGCGGCTCCTTCGGACAGTTTGCGATGGCGCCGATTGCGGTCGGCCTGACCGCCGCCGTGGGCTGGGCCAATGCGATGCAGTGGCTGGGCGTGTTGCTGCTGCTGGCGCTGCCGGCGGTATGGGTGCTCAAGGGCAATTCGAACGCACTGGCCGCACAGGCCGCGGCAGCTTCGGGCAAGAAAGCACTGAGCGCCCGCGAGGCCATCAGCCAGGCGCTGGCCACGCCGAGTTACCGCTACCTGAGCCTGGGCTTTCTGGTGTGCGGGTTTCACGTTGCCTTTCTGGCCACGCACTTGCCGGGCGTGGTGGCCGCGTGCGGCCTGCCGCCTGAAGTAGGCGGCTGGTCGCTCGCCATGATCGGCCTGTTCAACATTGTCGGCAGCCTGGCGATGGGCTGGGCGGTGGGCCGCTGGCGCATGAAGTCGCTGCTCGCGCTGCTGTATGCAACGCGCGGCCTGGCGGTGCTGGTGTTCCTGCTGGCGCCCAAGACACCCGCAGTGATGCTGATTTTTGCGGCCGTCATGGGCGTGACCTTTCTGTCGACGGTTCCACCCACGGCAGGCCTGGTGGCCAAGATGTTCGGCACGGCCAACATGGCCATGTTGTTCGGCATCGTGATGCTGTCCCATCAAGTGGGCGGCTTCTTCGGCGCCTTCCTCGGCGGTTATGTGTTCCAGGCGACTGGCAGTTATGACTGGGTCTGGTACATCGACATCGTGCTGGCAGCCGGCGCCGCTCTGGTGAACCTGCCGATTCGCGAAGCCGTGCTGCCACCTGCTCCCAAGGCAGCGATATGAATCCGGGCGATACGCCGACCAGCGGCCTGGTTCCCCGTCAAGCAGGGGCCGCGGATCTGGCTCCGCCAGTCCGCAGGCGCAGCGCCCCCACGGGGGGCAGCGAACCACACGCAGTGGGGAGCGTGGGGGCTAACAGCCTAGACCCCCGCACGCGGCTGCTGCTCGAAGCGCCCATTGCCCCTACCTTGCTGCGCCTGGCTGCGCCCAATGTGCTGGTGATGCTGGCACAAGCCGGTGTCGGGCTCATAGAAACCTATTTCGTCGGCAAGCTGGGTACTGACGCGCTGGCCGGCATGGCGCTGGTGTTTCCGGTGGTGATGCTGATGCAGATGACTTCGGCCGGCGCCATGGGCGGCGGCATTGCCTCGGCGATTGCCCGTGCGCTGGGTGCGCGCCGCAGGGACGATGCCGATGCACTGGTGCTGCATGCCATCGTCATCGCCGCCGTGTTTTCGATAGTGTTCATGCTGGCGGTGCTGGGTGGTGGCCGCTGGCTCTACAGCCGCATGGGCGGCACCGGCGGGGCGCTGGACGCCGCCATGGTGTATTCCAACTGGGTGTTCGCCGGCGCGGCGCTGATCTGGATTTTCAACACGCTCTCGGCCGTGATACGCGGCACCGGCAACATGGCGGTGCCTGCCAATGTGACGGTACTTGGCGCGCTGGTGCTGCTGCCACTGTCACCCCTGCTGATCTTCGGTTGGGGTCCGCTGCCTGGGCTGGGCATTGCCGGTGGCGCCGTCGCGCTGCTGGCCTATTACCTGGTGGGCAGCCTTGTACTCGCGGCCTACCTGTGGTCGCCGAAAAGCCTGCTGCGCCCCTCGTTTGCACACATCCGTTTCCGCTGGGTGCTGTTCAAGGACATTCTGCGTGTCGGCCTGGTTGGCACGGTGTCCACGGTGGCCACCAATCTCGCCATCGGCATCACCACCGCGCTGGTGGGCGGGTTTGGCACGGCGGCCATCGCCGGTTATGGCACGGCTTCTCGGCTGGAGTATCTGCTGGTGCCGCTGGTGTTCGGCTTCGGTGCGCCGCTGGTGGCCATGGTCGGCACCTGCATGGGTGCCGGCCAGCACGAGCGGGCACTGCGTGCCACCTGGATAGGCGCAGCCATGGCTTTTGCGATGGCCGAAGCCGTCGGCCTGTGGGCGGCGTTTTTTCCGGGTGCCTGGCTCTCGCTGTTCAACAGCGATCCGGCCATGATCGAAGCCGGCAGCGCCTACCTGCGGGTGGTGGGGCCGGTCTATGGTTTCTTTGGCCTCGGCCTGGCGCTGTACTTTGCATCGCAGGGGGCCGGGCGGCTGCTCTGGCCGGTGATCGGCAATCTGGCCCGGCTGGCGGTGGCCATCACGGGGGGGTGGTTGGCCTTGCGTTGGGGCGGTGGCCTGGCCGGCATTTTCCTGGCGCAGGCCGTGGCGCTGGTGATCTACGGCGTGCTCAATGCCTGGGCGGTTGCCGGCGGCGCATGGTTTGGCGGCGTCGGCTGGCCGCGCAGCACAGCGGGCTTGTTGAAAAGAATGCCGTCTGCCGGTGTTTGAAGCAAAAAAGTTTGAAGAAAAAAATGGCACCAGCCCAGTAGCCACGGGCGCAAGCAGCTATGTATTCAGTAGCAGATGGTTGCGCCATTCAGGCCGGTGGCGTGAAGGCCGCACGCGCCGCCAGCGCCAGCTCGCGGCTGGCACAACCCTCCAGGTGGTCGTTGACCAGGCCCATGGCCTGCATGAAGGCGTACATCGTGGTCGGTCCGACAAAACTCCAGCCGCGCTTCTTCAGGTCCTTGGACAACACCGCCGAGGCGGGCGAATGGGGCAGGGCGCGCACGGCTTCCAGCGTGACTTGTTCCGGCCGGCTCACGGCGTCCGGTTCAAGCCGCCAGACATAGGCGCCCAGCGAGCCGAATTCACGGCGCAGCTCCAGCACGCGGCTGGCGTTATTGATGGTCGAGGCGATCTTGCCGGCATGCCGCACGATGCCTGCATCGCCGAGCAGGCGCGTGACATCAGCGGCATCAAAACGCGCCACCTGTTCGGCATCAAAGTTGGCGAACGCGCTACGAAAAGCTTCGCGTTTGTTCAGGATGGTCAGCCAGCTCAGGCCGGCCTGAAAACCTTCCAGGCAGATTTTCTCGAACAGCCGGCGCTCGTCGGCCACAGGAAAACCCCATTCGGTGTCGTGGTAGTGGCGGTACAGCGGCGTGGCCTGGCACCAGGCGCAGCGCGTGCTGCAGGCTTCGTCGGTAAAAAGTCCGGAGGGTGTGGCATCAGCAGGCATGCCCGATTCTAGTTTTCAGGCCCGATGGTGCGCTGACGCTCTGCGCGCAAGCGCAATGCGTTGCTGATCACCGAGACGGAGCTCAGGCTCATGGCGAGAGCTGCAATCATGGGCGACAGGAGCCAGCCGGTGAAGGGGTAGAGAAGACCTGCCGCAAGCGGCACACCCAGCGCGTTGTAGGTGAAGGCGAAGCCGAGGTTCTGCTTCATGTTGGCGATGGTGGCCTGCGAGATGATGCGGGCCTGCGCGATGCCGCGCAGGTCACCCTTGACCAGCGTGATCTGCGCGCTGTTCATGGCCACGTCAGTACCGGTGCCCATGGCCACGCCGACATCGGCCTGGGCCAGGGCCGGCGCGTCGTTGATGCCGTCACCCGCCATCGCGACCACATGGCCTTCGCTCTGCAACTTCTTGACGAGCACCAGCTTGTCAGCGGGCTTGACTTCGCCGTGCACCTCGTCGATGCCCAGGCGTGCGGCCACCGCCCTGGCGGTGGTCTGGCCATCACCTGTGGCCATGATCACACGCAGGCCCGCGGCCTTCAGCGCTGCCAGTGCTTCTGGCGTGCTGGCCTTGACCGGATCGGCCACGGCCAGCAGGCCGGCGAGCTGGCCGTCCACGGCGAGGTGAATCACGCTGGCACCTTCGGCGCGCAGCGCTTCGGCCTGTGCCAGCAGTGTGTCCACCGCCACACCGGCCTGCGCCATCAGCGCCGTGTTGCCGAGCGCGAGTGCCCGGCCGGCCACACGCCCGCTGACACCGATGCCGCTGGCCGACTCGAAGCTTTCGGGCTTGTCCAGTGAAAGTCCGCGCTCGCGTGCGGCGTTCACGACGGCCTCGGCCAGTGGGTGTTCACTGCCCTGGTCCAGGCTGGCGGCCAGTCGCAAGACCTCATCGGCGCTGAAACCTGGCGCAGGAATTGCTCGGTCAAACGCAGGCTTGCCAGCCGTCAGCGTGCCGGTCTTGTCGACAATCAGCACATCGACCTTGCGCATGTGTTCGATAGCGGCGGCATCACGGAAAAGAATGCCCTGGCCTGCTGCCTTGCCGGTGGCGACCATGATGGACATGGGGGTGGCCAGGCCCAGCGCGCAGGGGCAGGCGATGATGAGCACCGCCACGGCGTTGATCAGGCCGTACACCCAGCTCGGCTGCGGCCCGAAAAATCCCCAGCCGAAAAATGTCAGCACGGCGATGGCGACCACGGCCATCACGAACCAGCCGGCGACCTGGTCCGCCATACGCTGCATCGGCGCCCTGGAGCGCTGGGCCTGCGCAACCATCTGCACGATCTGCGACAGCATGGTCTGCGCGCCGACGCGCTCGGAGCGCATGACCAGGGCGCCGCTGGTGTTGAGTGTGGCGCCTATGAGTTTGTCGCCGGGGCGCTTGCTCACGGCTAAGGGCTCGCCGGTCAGCATCGATTCATCAACAGCGCTGCTGCCTTCGGTAACCACCCCATCGACAGGCACCTTCTCGCCGGGACGTACGCGCAGGCTGTCGCCCACATGCACATGGGCCAGCGGCACGTCTTCTTCCGTGCCGTCGGCCTGGATGCGGCGGGCGGTCTTGGGCGCCAGGCCCAGCAGCGACTTGATCGCCGCCGAGGTCTGCGAACGCGCCTTCAATTCCAGCACCTGGCCAAGCAGCGTGAGTGAAATGATGACGGCTGCCGCCTCAAAATAGACAGCAACACGACCCATGGAAATAAACGAGTCCGGGAAGACATCCGGCGCCGCGGTGGCCACGACGCTGTAGGTAAAGGCGGCGCCGGTGCCCAGGCCGATGAGGGTCCACATGTTCGGGTTGCGGTGGATAACCGACTGTGCACCCCGAATAAAGAAGGGCCAGCCTGCCCACAACACCACCGGCAAGCTCAGCACCAGCTCTATCCAGCTCTGCGTTGTCATGCCGAACCAGCCGAGCCGGTGGCCGACCATCGCCAGCGCGGTGATGATCACGGTGAGTGGCAGCGTCCACCAGAAGCGCCGGGCGAAAGAGGCAAGTTCTGGGTTGTCGCCCTCGTCGAGGCTGGGCATGAGAGGCTCCAGCGTCATGGGCAGCTGCCCGGATGGTCCTGCCGGATCTGCGGATGCATGGGGCAGGTGTAGATCGTGTCGCTTGCTGCTGCGGCATCGGTGTGGGTTGGCGTGGGAGCGCCGACGGCCGCCGTGCCGGCCTCGTGGGAAGCGTGAGGGTGGTGGGTGTGGTTCATGAAGGGCATCCTTTCCTGTGCTGCAGGCCTGAAACAGGGCATCGGGGAAAGATAAACCTTCCCACCGTGGAAAGGTCAAGCCCGCTGTTGGCTTTCGCCTGGAGTGACGGCACCCTTCTTCGCGGGCGCTACGGGCAGACTCAGGGTTTGGCCGGTACCGGCGGCAGGCGGTTCATCATCATTTGCATCATGGATTGCATCATTTCCATGCGTTTTTCCATCGTCTGCTGGCGCGCCGCCGGGTCGCTGCCGGAGCCCTGCATGTTGCCCATCATGCCGCCCATACCGCCAGGGCCCATGCCGCCCATCATGCCCATGCCTTCCTGCATGAGTTTGTGATGCTCGGCCATCAGGGCGTTGCGTTCCTCGGGGGTTTTTGCGCGGGCCATGCGGTCATGCATGGTGCGCATGGTTTTCATGTGCTCGTCCATGCGTGCCATGGGCATGGCGGGACCGGCGGTGGGCGTCGAGGCGGCGGGGTGGTGTGCCGCGTGGTCGGGAGGTGTCTGGGCGCAACCGGCCAGGCCGAGGGTGGTGGCAGCAGCGAGAACGGAAATCAGGCGGATTGACATGGTGATGAACTCCACAAGGAGCGCCCAGTCTATTGAAACGACTGGCTTTGTGGGCCACGTTCTGCGGCCTGCATGATCCATGTCAACTGCGCAGGGTCATCTGCCGCTGCTTCCGGCGGCATGACGGACCCTAGACCGGCACGGTGTAGTTCAGCGTCATGCGCCCGCCGTCGACCACCACGATCTCGCCTGTGATGTAGCTGGCGGCGTCGCTGGCCAGGTAGGCCACGGCGTCGGCAATTTCCGAAGGTTCGCCGAGCCGCTTCATGGGTGTGCGGCTCATGATCCTGGCCTTGGCTTCATCGCTGGTCAGCACGGCTTTGGACGCAAGTTCGGTCGCGATGGTGCCCGGCGCGACGGCGTTCACGCGCACTCCCTTGTCGGCCAGGGCCAGCGCCATCACGCGCGTGAGCTGGTTGATGCCGCCCTTGCTCACGTTGTAGCTGGAAATGGTGGGGATCGCCAGCACGCCGTTGACCGAGCTCATGTTCACAATGCTTCCCTTGCCCGCCTTGGCCATTTCGCGCGCGACGGCTTGGCCGACCAGGAAGGAGCCCTTGAGGTTGATGCGCAGCACGGCATCGAAGTCGGCCTCGGTGACTTCCAGGAAATCGGCAGCCCTGAAAATGCCGGCATTGTTGACCAGCACATCAATGCGGCCGTGGGAGGCCATGGTTTGCGCAACCAGTGCATCGACCTGGGCCTTGTCGCCGACGTCGCAGCGCACGTAGAGGCCGCCGAGTTCAGTGGCCAGTGCCGTGCCGCGGCTGTCGTCGATGTCGGCAATCACGATCTTGGCGTTTTCACGCGCAAAGCGGCGTATGCAGGCTTCGCCTATGCCCTGGGCGCCGCCGGTGACGACGCAGACGCGGCCGGCCAGGCCGAAGGAGATTTGTGCAGAATTTGGGGGTGAAAGAGTGCTCATGCCCTGATCTTAGTACTGCAATCCGGAAGTAGCGAAACATAAAAGCGCGTCTTCGCACCCATGGCGGCGTTGCAATCCTTGCGAAGGCGCCCAGCCTTCGCGGCGGCTTGCGCCTTGCCCTGGGCACGGATCCATCACTTTTATTTGTCTCGCTACTTCCGGATTGCAGTACTGACAGCGCAGGCAGCTATGAATTTCATAGCATTTTCAGCCACCACCGGCGCCTGCATGCCGGGCTGGTACAGCGCCGAACCGATGCCGAAGCCATTAGCACCTGCCGCGAAATAGGGGCGCATGTTCTCCGGCGTGATGCCTCCGACCGGCAGCACTGCTGCGCTGACAGGCAGTACGGCGCGTAGCGCCTTCAGCACCGCCGGGGTGATCATTTCCGCGGGGAATATCTTCAAGCCGGTCGCGCCGGCTTCAAGCGCGGCAAATGCTTCGCTGGCCGTCATCACGCCGGGCAGGCAGACTAGGCCCAGGCGGACGGCTTCGCGCACCACGGCCGGGTTGAAGTTGGGTGAAACGATGAGCTGGCCGCCCGCCGCCTGCACGTTGCGCACGTCTTCCACGGTCAGCACTGTTCCGGCACCGACCAGGGCCTGCGGGAAAGCAGATGCCAGCGCAGCAATGCTGTCCAGCGGCTGCGGTGAATTGAGCGGAACTTCGATCAATGTCCAGCCGATGGACACCAGCGCCTCCCCGACGGGCAGGGCGTCGGCAGGCTGCAGGCCACGCAGGATCGCGACCAGCGGCAGGGTTTGCAGGGCAGCGCTGAATTTTTGATGGGAGTTCATGGGCGGGGATGGGTGGACAGGGTATCGGCAATGGCGCGCAAGCCGCGCCAGGTGGCGCTGGCGCCCACGCGCCGGACCGGGACGTCCAGCTGAGCCAGCGCCTGCTCATAACGTGCCGTCAGCGCTTCGGCGCCCATGAGTACCACGGGCTCGCCAGTGCGCAGGTTTTGTGACTTGAGTTCTTCACCAATGACCAGGCCCGACAGGTAAGCCGGCAGGGCGCCGGCGTCCATGCGTTTGAACAGGGCCAGGGTGCGCGTGCTGAAAGCCGTGTGCAGCAGGCCCCGGCCGTGCAGCGCCTGGTTCACCCCTTTGTCAAAGGCCGGGAGATCGAGAGGGCCGTCCTCCTCGGGCAGGGTGCGCGCAAGAATGGATTGGCGGCGCAGCAGGGCGTAAAACTCGCCGGTCATCCAGGTCGAAAAACCAGTGATGCGGCGCCCGGCGGCAGTGACCCATTTGCTGTGCGTACCGGGCAGCACCAGGCGCGCGTCGATGAGGTCCAGCAGCAGCAGGGCACCAAAGACCTGGGTTTCTTCGCCGCGCATGACATCGGGAATGCCGTCACGCTCCAGGCTGAGGCCAGGCACGATCGCGATGCGGCCGGACTCCAGCCATTGAAGCTTGGCGGCAATGTCCTGCAGGTTGGCCGGGCAGGCGCAGTAGGGTGCTTCGCGCCAGCCCTGCTGGCTGCCGGCCATGCCTGAAATCAGGCACAGCGTACCGGCTGCCATCCAGTCGCCAAAACAGGTTTCAAAAACCGAGGGAAATTCGCCCGCTGCCACACTGAGAATGCCGCGCGGAAAGGCGCGTTCTTCCAGCACCCGGCCATCAGGCGTCATCAGCGCACCGCGTAGCGACGAGGTGCCCCAATCAACGGCGAGCAGGAGTCCCATGCAACTTCCGGTCGCTTGTTGTCAGTGGTTGTCGCGCGGCACAAAGGCGCCGCGTTTGCCGACCAGGAAGTCCAGGTCCACCCCTTCGTCGGCCTGCAGCACATGGTCGACATACAGTTTCCAGTAGCCCGAAGACAGCGGCGGCGGTGGCGCTTTCCAGCCAGCCAGGCGGCGCGCCAGTTCCTCATCAGTGATATGCAGCTGCAGCTTGCGCTCGGGGACATTGAGTTCGATCATGTCGCCATTCTGGACGATGGCAAGGGGACCGCCGGCTGCCGCTTCGGGGGCAGTGTGCAGCACCACGGTACCGTATGCCGTGCCGCTCATGCGGGCATCGCTGATGCGCACCATGTCGGTGATGCCCTTGCGCAGCACCTTGGGCGGCAGCGGCATGTTGCCGACCTCGGCCATGCCGGGGTAACCCTTGGGGCCGCAGTTTTTCAGCACCATGACGCAGGTCTCATCAATGTCGAGGTTCTCGTCGTCGATGCGTGCGTGGAAGTCTTCGATGTTTTCGAACACCACCGCACGGCCGGTGTGCACCATGAGCGCGGGTGTGGCAGCGCTTGGCTTGATGACCGCGCCGCGCGGCGAGAGGTTGCCGCGTAGCACGGCAATCCCGGCCTTGTCTTTGAATGGCTTGGCCAGCGGCTGGATGACTTCGGTGTTGTAGTTCTGCGCGTCGGCAATGTTGGCGCCTATGGTCTGGCCATTGGCGGTGATGGCGCCGAGGTGCAGATGCTGTGCGATCTCCTTCATCACCACCGGCAGGCCACCGGCGTAGCAGAAGTCTTCCATCAGGAATTTGCCCGAGGGCTGCAGATTGACCAGGCAGGGCAATTCACTGGCCAGGCGGTCGAAATCGTCTACCGTGAGTTTCACCCCGATGCGGCCGGCCATCGCGATCAGGTGGATCACCGCGTTGGTCGAACCGCCAATCGCTGCCAGTGTCTTGATGGCATTTTCAAAGGCTTCGCGCGTCAGGATTTTCGAGAGCGTCAGGTCCTCGTGCACCATCTCGACCGCGCGGCGGCCGGCCATGCGTGCCAGCACATTGCGCCGGCCGTCGACAGCGGGGTAGGCGGCGTTGCCCGGCAGGCCAATGCCCAGCGCCTCGACCATGCTGGCCATGGTGCTGGCCGTGCCCATGGTCATGCAGTGGCCGTGGCTGCGGTGCATGCAGCTTTCGGCTTCGAAAAAGTCAGCGAGCTTGAGCGTGCCTGCGCGCACCTGCTCGCTCATGCTCCACACGCCAGTGCCCGAACCGAGTTCCTGGCCGCGCCACTTGCCGCTGAGCATGGGGCCGCCGCTGACACCTACCGTTGGCAGGTCCACACTGGCCGCGCCCATCACCAATGAAGGCGTGGTTTTGTCGCAGCCCATCAGCAGCACCACGCCATCGATCGGATTGCCGCGAATGCTTTCTTCCACATCCATGCTGGCCAGGTTGCGGTACAGCATGGCGGTCGGGCGCAGCAGGGTCTCGCCCAGCGACATCACGGGGAACTCCAGCGGGAAGCCGCCGGCCTCGTACACGCCGATCTTCACCTGCTCGGCAATCGTGCGGAAGTGCGAGTTGCAGGGTGTCAGTTCGCTGAAGGTGTTGCAGATGCCGATGACGGGCCGTCCGTCGAACTGGTCATGCGGCACACCCTTGCCCTTGACCCAGCTGCGGTAGGCGAAACCGTCGCGGTCCTGGCGCCCGAACCACTGCTGGCTGCGCAATTCCGAGGGCTTTTTCCGGGGTGTCTTGGGATCGGTCATAGGGAAAATCCTTAATTATTAAACATATTATCGTCATACCATTGCGCGAAAATCTCAGTGATAACCATGACCCCCAAGGAGTTGCCTTGTCCCGTCCCGCCATTCTTGCTGTTTCCAGGCTGCCGCCTTTTCTGCTGGAGCCGCTCCAGGCGGCCTATGTCGTGCATGAGCGCCTGCATGAGACCGACCCGGCGGCATTTGCCCAGGCCGCATCCGGCATTCGCGCCCTTGTCGGGGGTGGTGAGTCGAAAGTTCCGCGCGCGCTGATGGACCAGTTGCCCGCACTCGAGATGATCTCCATTGTGGGCGTCGGTTACGCGGATGTGGACATTCCCGCTGCGCTGGAGCGTCACATCCCGGTGACGCATACGCCCGGCGTACTCAATGACGAAGTGGCTGATCTGGCCATCGGCCTCATGCTCAGTGTGGCCCGTTGCATTCCGCAGGCTGACCGCTATGTGCGTGCGGGCCGCTGGGCCAGCGAGGGCGCCATGCCCCTGAGCCGCAAGGTATCGGGTGCGCGGCTGGGCATTGTTGGCCTCGGGCGCATCGGTCAGGCAATCGCCCGCCGGGCCGAAGCTTTTGGCATGTCCATTGCCTACACCGCACGCAGTGCCAGGCCGGGTGTGGCTTACAGTTTTTATCCAACAACGCAGGCTCTGGCGGCGCAGGTCGATTTCCTGATTGTCATCACGCCCGGTGGTGCCGGCACGCGCCACCTGATCAACGCGGAGGTGCTGCAGGCGCTGGGCTCCGAGGGTTACCTGATCAATGTGGCGCGCGGTTCGGTGGTCGACGAAGCGGCGCTGGTGCATGCCCTGCAGCAAGGCGTGATTGCTGGTGCCGGCCTCGATGTATTTGAAAAAGAGCCTCATGTGCCCGAGACCTTGCGGGCCCTGGACAACGTGGTGTTGACACCGCATATTGCGAGCGCTACGCGGCAAACCCGGCAGGCCATGGCGGACCTTGCAGCAGCCAACCTGGCAGCTCATTTTGCAGGCCAGCCGCTGCTCAGCCCGGTGCCGGAGTGGTGCTGAACGTTCGGGTTTTCCATAGACTTGATCGTGGTCAATCATCATATGATAACAACGACTTCAGGAGGGCAGAGGCCTGATTTTTCCGCTGGTTCAACAATTAACAGGAGACACGTCACATGAAACTCAAGACAATTCTCGCCACCGCGATGGTCGCGGCGGGCCTGGTGACCGCCGGACAGGCCGCGGCGCAGGAAACACTCACCATCTGGTGGGCCAAAGGTTTTTACAAGGCCGAGGATGACGCCCTTTTTGCGGCGATCAAGAAGTTCGAAGCCAAGACCAAGGTCAAGGTGGAGCTGTCGCAATATGCGCCTCAGGAAATCATTCCAAAGAGCGTGGCAGCGCTGGACTCGAAAAACCCGCCCGATGTTTCCTACGGCGATGTCTATGACTTTCAGGTGGCGGGCAAATGGGCTTTTGAAGGCAAGCTGGAAGACATCAGCAGTGTGATTGATCCGATCCGCTCCTCGTTCGCAAAGAACACGGTGGAAACCACCTTCCTGTACAACGATGTGGACAAGAAACGTGCTTACTACGCGTTTCCGATGAAACAGCAGACCATGCACATCCAGTACTGGGCGGACATGCTGGCGGAGGCCGGGTTCAAGGAGTCCGACATCCCGACCACCTGGAAAGCCTATTGGGATTTCTGGTGTGACAAGGCGCAGGCAGGCTACCGTGCCAAGACCGGCACCCGCGCGTTTGGCATTGGCCAGCCGCTGGGCGTGGATTCCAGTGACTCGTTCTATTCCTTCCTGACCTTCATGGACGCCTACAACGTCAAGCTGGTCAGCGACAGCGGCAAGCTGCTGGTAGACGACCCTGCCGTGCGTGCCGGCCTGATCGGCGCGCTGACGGACTACACCGGGATCTACACGCGCGGTTGCACGCCGCCGTCGTCCTCCAACTGGAAAGACCCGGACAACAATGTCGCGTTCCATAACAAGACGACCTTGCTGACACACAACGCAACGATCTCCATCGCAGCGAAGTGGCTCGACGACATGAACAACGCCACCTTGACGGAAGCGCAGCGCGCGACAGCCAAGAAGAACTACACCGAGTCGATTCGCACCGCCGGATTCCCGAACAAACCCGACGGCAGCAAGATGGTGTACCGCTCGGCGGTGAAGGTGGGCGTGGTCTTCAAGGATGCGAAGAACAAGGCGCGCGCCAAGGAGTTCGTGAAGTTCATCATGGCGGAAGAAAACCTGGGGCCTTATGTGGAAGGTTCGCTGGGACGCTGGTATCCGGTGACCAAGGCCGGCCAGGCGAGCGCGTTCTGGAAGGGTGACAAACACCGCCTGGCTGTGCACAACCAGTTCCAGGACGGAACGGTCAACTTCGAGTTCACGAAAAACTACAAGTTCACGGTGCTCAACAACGAGAACGTCTGGGCCAAGGCAGCGAACCGTGTCGTCAGCGAAAAGGTGCCGGTGGACAAGGCAGTGGACGAGATGATCGCCCGCATCAAGACGGTTGCCAACTAAGGGAGGCAGAAATGCCAAATATCCCGGTTTTGACGGCACTGACGGGCGCATTGCTGCGTTGTTCCTCGCTGGTGTGGCTTGCCACACGGCGCTCTGAACGCCTTGCACTGCATCCCGCCAGCACCCCCAAAAACGGAACATTGGCTATTTCTGCATCCCTAAGCCGATCGGGCCTGTCCTGATCCTGATTCACCCAACGGCCATCCAGCTCCTGCTGGTGGCCGTCACCATGCAAATACCATGACCACGATGGCTGTAGAGCAGTCCCCCCGGGTCGGCGAGCGCCGGCCCGTCAAGGGAATGACGTCCTGGGAACGCTGGGGCCTGGTCCTGCTGATTCCCTATATTCTGCTTTTCCTTTTTTTTGTGCTGTACCCCGTGGGTTATGGCCTGTGGCTGGCGCGCCAGCCCTCAAGTTATGTGAAGCTGTTCGATGACCCGATCTTTTTCCGGTCGGTCATCAACACGCTGGTTTTCCTCGGCGTCGGCATCAACCTGAAAATGCTGCTGGCGCTGTTCCTGTCCGGATTTTTTGTACATGACCGCAAATGGATCAAATGGCTGTCGCTGCTGTTCATCCTGCCCTGGGCCGTGCCTTCGATTCCGACCATCCTGTCGATGCGCTTCATGCTCAACCCCGAGTGGGGCGTCATCAACACTCTGATCTTCAAGCTAAGCGGTGCCGATGGCCCGAATTGGCTGAACGACCCGACCCTGGCGCTGTCCCTCTCCATCCTGGCGCATATCTGGAAGTCCTTGCCGTTCTGGACGCTGATCCTGGTGGCCGCGCGCTTGGCGATTCCGACTGAGCAATACGAAGCCGCAGCCGTCGATGGCGCGAGCAACTGGCAGAAGTTCCAGTTCATCACCTGGCCGTCGCTCAAGACCGTGTACCTGACATCGCTCCTGTTGTCGACGATCTGGTCGCTAGGGGATTTCAACAGTGTCTACCTGCTGACAGGCGGTGGCCCGGCTGACCTCACGCACGTTCTTGCGACGCTGGGGATCCGCTACCTGCGGTTGGACCAGATCGAGCTGGCCATGGCCTCCATCGTGGTCGCCCTGCCGCTGGTCCTGCCGCTGGTTTATTTCATGATGAAGCGCTTGTCCAAATGAAACCCATCACCTTCAAGCAGGTAACGACCGAAGCCAAGCTGGTGCTGATCGGAATCCCGGTTTTCCTGTGGACCATGATTCCGGTGTACCACCTGTTCCTGTTCTCGATCTCGCCGCGCGATCAGGCCACGTCCGGCCGCCTGTGGCCCAAGGATCCAACGCTGGACAACTTCCGCATCGTCGTGGAACAGAAGCATTTCTATCTGCACCACTTCTGGCAACAGCTGGCCAACTCGTTCCTGATTGCGTTTGCGGTGGCGGGCATCACCCTGGTGGTCGCCACTCTGGCTGCGTTTGCCATCAGCCGCCTGCGCGCGCGCGGCGGGCGCACGGTGATGAACATGGCATTGCTGACCTATTTCATCCCCGCGGCATTTCTTGCAGTGCCTATGTACAAGACCATGGGCAATTACGGCATGCTCAACAGCCAGTGGTCGCTGATCATGGCCATGGTCACGATTGCATCGCCCTACTGCATCTGGGTGCTCAAGCAGGCTTCCGACAAGCTGCCCTACGAGCTTGATGAAGCCGCCAAGATGGACGGTGCGTCTGCCATGCAGCTGTTCCGGCTTGTTTATTTGCCCCTGATGGTGCCTTCGCTCGTGGCGGTCGGCACCTATGCCTTGCTGCTGGCCTGGAACGAGTATCTGTATGCCTTTCTCCTGCTTTCGAGCGAGAGCAGCATCACCCTCGGCGTCGCTCTCGGCAATTTTTTGGCGGCAGACGATTCGCCATGGGAATTGCTTATGACCACGGGGCTGATTTACGCATTGCCTCCAGCGGCCATTTATTACGCTTTCAAACGCTACATGGTGTCCGGCCTCACTGCTGGCGCTGTCAAAAGCTGAACTGTTCTGATCTGGAAAAATTACACCATGGCTTCTGTTTCATTTCGCAAAATTGAAAAGTCCTTCGGCAAGGTCAAGATCATTCACGGCATCAGCTTCGACATCTCCGATGGCGAGTTCGTGGTGCTGGTCGGGCCATCAGGCTGCGGCAAGTCCACGCTGTTGCGCATGCTGGCCGGCCTGGAGGAAATCAGCGGCGGTGAAATCGCGATTGACGGCAAGGTCATCAATGACCTGGATTCGAAGGATCGCGACATCGCCATGGTCTTTCAGAGCTATGCACTGTATCCGCACATGACGGTGCGCGACAACATGGCTTTCAGCCTCAAGTTGCGCAAGGCCGATGCGGAACTGACCGAACAACGCGTCAGCAATGCGGCGCGAATCCTCAACCTGGATCCGCTGCTGGACCGTTATCCGCGTGAACTCTCCGGGGGCCAGCGCCAGCGCGTTGCCATGGGCCGCGCCATTGTGCGGGACCCGAAAGTGTTTCTTTTCGACGAACCCCTGTCGAACCTGGATGCCAAGCTGCGTGTGTCGATGCGCGCCGAGATCAAGGCCTTGCATCAACGCCTGAAAACAACCACGGTATACGTCACCCACGACCAGATCGAGGCCATGACGCTGGCCGACCGCATCGTCGTGATGCACGACGGCATCATCGAGCAGATTGGCACGCCGCTGGAACTGTTCGACCGGCCGGGCAACCTGTTTGTGGCGCAGTTCATCGGCTCGCCGTCCATGAACGTGCTCAAGGGAACTTTGCGCCAGGCCGACGGCCGTGCCTGGGTCGAATCACAGGGCCATGCGTGGCAGGTGCATACGCTGGCGCAGGGGCGTGACGTGCAGGCGGTGGTCTATGGCGTCCGGCCGGGCGACCTGACTTTGTCTTCAACGGGCCAGGGCGTTCCTGCCAAGGTGATTGTGGTGGAGCCGACCGGCGCCGAGACCGAGCTGCTGCTCGAAGTCGGCGACACGCGAATCGTCGTGGTGATGCACGGACGAACCAGTGTCCAGCCTGACGATATCGTGCATCTTGAGATCGCGCACGGCAAAGCCCATGTGTTTGACGAAGCCAGCGGCCAGCGTCTGGAGTGAACCCACTGATGACGACGGCAAACCCCTTCAGGCTCGACGGCAGGCTGGCACTCATCACAGGGTCGTCGGGTGGCATCGGTTTTGCACTGGCACGCGGGCTGGGGCAGGCCGGCGCGGCGCTGGTGCTCAACGGCCGTGACAGGATCAAACTGGAGGGCGCAGCGGCAGTTTTGCGTGGCGAGGGCTTCCAGGTGCACACCCGTGCTTTTGACGTCACGCAGGCGTCGGACGTCCAGGCGGCTGTGGAAGATATCGAGACGACCCTGGGTGCCATCGACATCCTGATCAATAACGCGGGCATGCAGAGGCGCATGCCGCTGGAAGATTTTCCAGCCGCCGACTGGCACGAACTCATGCGCACCAATGTCGACAGCGTCTTTTTCATGGGCCAGGCTGTCGCGCGAAAAATGATTCCGCGGCGGCGCGGCAAGATCATCAATATCTGCTCGGTGCAAAGCGAGCTGGGCCGTCCCAATATCGCGCCTTATATGGCCAGCAAGGGTGCTGTGAAGATGTTGACCAAGGGTATGGCCATCGACTGGGGCCCGCATGGCCTGCAGGTCAATGGGCTGGGCCCCGGTTATTTCAAGACCGAGCTGAACGAGAAGCTCGTCGCGGATGATCAATTTTGCGCCTGGCTGACCGGACGTACGCCGAGCCGGCGCTGGGGCGAAGTGGTCGAGCTGGCGGGTGCAGCTGTTTTCCTGGCCAGCGATGCGTCGAGTTTTGTCAACGGCCATGTCCTGTATGTCGATGGTGGAGTGACGGTCACCCTGTGAACCCGCCCATTTATCTGGAGAAAATCATGCGTGCCCTGGTCTGTCATGCCCCACTGGATCTGCGTCTTGATGCATTTGCCGACGAAGCCATGGGGCCGCAGCAGATGCGGGTGCGTGTTGCCTTCGGCGGCATTTGCGGTTCGGACCTGCACTACTTCCAGCATGGTGGTTTTGGCACCGTGCGCATCAAGGAACCCATGGTGCTGGGCCACGAGGTGTCGGGTGTGGTGGAGATGCTGGGCAGCGAGGTCAGCGGTTTTCGCGTGGGCCAGCGCATCGCTATTTCGCCGTCACGGCCTTGCGGTATGTGCCGCTATTGCCAGCAGGGTTTGCACAACCATTGCATGGACATGCGGTTTTACGGCAGCGCCATGCGTTTTCCGCACGTGCAGGGGGCGTTTCGCCAAACCCTGGTGATTGACGCCGCGCAGGCTTATGCGGTGGCTGACGATCTGCCCTTGTCGCAGGCGGCCCTGGCCGAGCCGCTGTCTGTGGGGCTGCATGCCATTGCGCGGGCTGGTTCGGTATTTGGGAAAAAAGTACTGGTGACCGGTTGCGGGCCGATTGGCGCGCTGCTGATTGCGGCTTTGCGGCGCGCGGGTGCTGCGCACATTGTGGCGGCCGACATTGCCGACCTTCCCCTGGCCTGCGCGTTGAAAATGGGCGCCGACCAGGCCATCAATCTGGCGCAAGACCCCGAGGGCCTGGCGCCTTTTGCCGCCAACAAGGGGTGTTTCGATGTGATGTTCGAGGCGTCTGGCAGTGAAAAAGCGCTGATTGGCGGACTCGATGTGGTTGCACCGCGTGGCGTGATTGTCACCATCGGCCTGGGCGGCAACATCGCCATGCCGCTCAATACGCTGGTCGGCAAGGAAATCGACTTGCGCGGGACTTTCCGTTTTCACTCCGAGTTTGCGGTGGCTGTGGCTTTTCTCAATCAGCGCTTGATCGACGGCCGGCCCGTGATTTCCGACATTGTGGATTTCGGCCAGGCCGGTGACGCTTTCCGGCTTGCCGGGGACAAGCGCCAGTCCATGAAAGTGCAGATTGCTTTTGACAGAGAATTGGTGTGATGAAACAACTTTTTACGCTGCGGCGCCGGAGTTCCCTGTGAGCGCTTTTACCCAGGTCATTCTTTTTACCGATACCGATGGCCGCGCGAAATTTCGCGAGGAAACCGTGCCGCTTGGCGAAGGCTCGCCCCAGGCCATGCTCTCTGCGCTTTTTCCTTCCGGTGGTTTCCAGCTGCGCCATAGCCCCGTAGGTTTCCGCAGCCAGTTTCATTGCTCCCCCTATACGCAGTGGGTCGTCATCCTGGGCGGTGAGATGGAGATCGGCCTGCAGGACGGGACGTCGCGCATCTTCCGGCCAGGCCAGCATTTTTATTCCGCCGATCTGCTGCCGCAAGGCGCCACTTTCGATGCAGCCGTGCACGGTCACTGGAGCCGCCAGGTGGGCGCGGACCCGCTGGTCACGCTGTTCGTGCGTGGCTGAGGGACGAACCACCATGATCAAAAACGTTCATGGCAACACAGTGGACCATCTCGGCGAAGCCATTGTCTCGGGGCGTTACGCCGCGGGCGCCTCCATACCGCCCGAGCCGGCGCTGTGTGCCGAGCTGGGGGTAAGCCGCACGGTGGTGCGCGAGGCGGTGAAGTCACTGATCGCCAAGGGGCTCATCACCACCGGCCCCAAGGTCGGGACCCGCGTACTCTCCGAAGACCACTGGAACTGGTTTGATGCGGACGTCATCACTTGGCAGTCCAAAGCCGGCCTGACACCGGAATTCCTGCGCGACCTGCAGGACTTGCGCCGCGTGGTTGAGCCCGCAGCCATGCGGCTGGCCGCCGTGCGTGCCACTGCGCAGGATCTCGCCGAAATCGAGCTGGCCTACGCCGGCATGCGGCGTGCCGTGGAAGAGGGCGGCGACTATGTCACTTACGACCTGCTGTTCCACCAGGGCCTGCTGAAGGCCTCGCGCAACCGCATGCTGGTGCAGATGAGCAAGGTGCTGGGCGCGCTGCTGCGCACCAGCTTTGAGATTTCCACGCGCCGCAAGAATGGCCCGCAAATCTCCCTGCCCATGCACCGGGAGGTGCTGGATGCGGTGATTGCGCACGACCCGGACCGAGCCGAAAAAGCCATCCAGAAACTGATTGACAGCGCGCGAGACGACATCGAGGAAGTGCTCGCATCGCGCCGCCGCCTGCCCAGCCTCAGCCAGCCTGCACGGCTGCTGAAAATGGTGTGAGCCCGGACAGCGATATCCGTGCCCCCAGCCTCGCGCAAGAGAAGGGCGACACCCTGCTGCCTGCCATTTACGTGGTCATGGGTGTCAGCGGCTGCGGCAAAAGCACGGTGGGCGCACAGCTGGCTGCGGCCCTCGGAATGCCTTTTCTCGAAGGCGATGGCCTGCATCCGGCCCGCAATGTGGCACGTATGGCTGCCGGTTTCGCCTTGAGTGATGAAGACCGCGAGGGCTGGTTGCAGGCCCTGGCCGATCGCATCCGGCAGGCACGGTTGGCGGGGCAAGGCCTGGTGTTGTCCTGTTCGGCGCTCAAGCGCTCCTACCGCGACATCCTGCGCCAGGGCGCACCCGACCTGCATTTTGTTTACCTGCACGGCGATCCGGAGCTGCTGGCTGCGCGCATGGCCGAACGCACCGGGCATTACATGCCGCTGTCGCTCCTGGCGAGCCAGCTGAGTACGCTGGAAGTGCCGGATGGTGGGGAAAACGCACAGCGCTTTGACGTGGCCAGCCGGCCGGAAGACATTGTGGCCAGCGTGGTGGCGTCAAGGCAGGCATCCCCGGGTTGAAGGCACACCGGGAGGCTATGTCTGTTGGGCTGAAACTGCTACTAAATCAATAGCTTATGACGCCCGGCCACAAAGGGCTTGAGCCCGATTTTGATCTACAAATTCAGCTAGACTGCATGTCGCCCGACAGCAGCACATGCTGCCCGGGCCGGCCTTCACCCACTGCGTGGACCACGGCGCTGGCAACGTCGGCGGCCCTGATGGTGCGGTAGTTGGACGGGATCAGCGGTTTGAACAGGCGCATCGCCGCGAGGGCAATTTTCTCGCCGCCGCGTGCGGGCTGGGCCAGGGTTTCACGGTCGCCCGCCAGCAGCGATGGACGTGCGAAGGTCACGCAGTCATAGCCAAGTTGGGCGACAGCCTGCTCCATCTCGCCTTTGACGCGGTTGTAAAAGACAGGGGACTTCGCATCGGCCCCCATGGCGCTGACGATGCCCAGTCGGGTGGCGCCTGCAGCACGCGCAGATGCGGCCAAGGCCACCACCGCTTCGAAATCGACGGCCCGGAAAGCCTGCTGGCTGCCGGCCACCTTGATGGTGGTGCCCAGGGCGATGAACACGTCGTCCACCGCGGGGGCATGGAATGTTGCGAAGTCGGAACTGAGGTGGGCCACCAGCTTGGGGTGCACCACCTCTGGCTTGCGGCGACCCACACAGCGGACCGCCGAATACGCTTTATCGGCCAGTAAACGAGCCAGAATTTCCCGACCGACCAGACCCGTTGCCCCGGCCACCAGCGCCACCCGAGCGTCCGCCGCCACCACCGCCGCCGCCGCCGGCTGGCCGGCTGCCGCGGTAGTTGCCGCGGTTGCCGCCAGTGGGCTGGCCGGAAGAGGGGAAGCCTGAGGAGACATGGCTTGCGGGTTGGGCGTCATCATCGCGCTCCTGCGTGTTGCGTGGACGTGGGGGCTGTGCATTCGGGTTGCGTGCCTGATGCTGCGCAGGCTGGCCACCTTGTGAGTAGCCCGAATTCTGGCGCGGCTGGCCGTTCTGGGGCTGGCTGCGGCCACCATTGCCGCCACCACCGTTGCGGCCGCGGCCGCCGCCATTGCCACCACCACCACCGTTGCCACCGCCACCATTGCCGGCACCGCGGCCGGCCTGGGGTTTGTTTTCGCGGATACGCGTCATCATTTCGCTGCGCGCAGCCTTGGCGGCTGCCTGCATCACGTCGCGGCTTGGCGGTTTGCCCAGGCCGCCCCAGATGGTCTGGCGGCCCATGGCCAGCGGCTCGGCCTTTTCGCCCGGCTCGGCTTCAAAACCGGCGACGATCACTTTTTCAATATTTTGCTTGGTGAAGCGCTCGATGTCCTGCATGAAGCCTTCTTCGTCCAGGCAGACCAGGCTGACAGCCTCGCCGCTGTTGCCGGCGCGGCCGGTGCGGCCGATGCGGTGCACGTAGTCTTCGCTGACGTTGGGAATTTCATAGTTCACGACGTGTGGCAGCTCGTCGATGTCGATGCCGCGGGCGGCAATGTCGGTTGCGACCAGCGCGCGGATGCTGCCGCTCTTGAAGTCGGCCAGCGCCTGCGTACGGGCGGTCTGGCTCTTGTTGCCGTGCAGCGCCATGGCCGGGATGCCGTTTTTCGTCAGGTGTTCGGCCACATTGTTGGCGCCGAACTTGGTGCGCGTGAACACCAGCACCTGGCTCCAGTTGTGCTCGTTGATGATGTGCGTGAGCAGCGCTTTTTTCTTGCCGCGGCCGACCGGGTGGATGGTCTGCGTGATGCGCTGCACCGTGGTGTTGCGCGGCGTGACCTGGATGCTTTGCGGGTTCTTCAGCAGGCCGTTGGCCAGTTCGCGGATCTCGTCGCTGAAGGTCGCGCTGAACAGCAGCGACTGCTTTTGCTTGGGGACCAGCGCCAGCACCTTCTTGATGTCGTGGATGAAGCCCATGTCCAGCATGCGGTCGGCTTCGTCAAGCACGAGGATTTGCACCTGGCTCAGGTCCAGGGTGCCCTGGCTCGCATGGTCCAGCAGGCGGCCGGGGGTGGCCACCAGGATGTCGACGCCGCGGCGCAGTTTTTCAATTTGCGCACCCATGCCGACACCGCCGAACATCACCATGGAGGAGAGTTCGAGGTATTTGCCGTAGACGCGGACGCTTTCTTCCACCTGAGCGGCGAGTTCGCGTGTCGGCGTCATGATCAGGCAGCGCACGGCATTCACGCCGCGCTTGTTCTTCAGGGAGGGTTCGGAGGACAGGCGCTGCAGCATGGGCAGCACAAAGGCCGCTGTTTTGCCGGTGCCGGTCTGGGCGCCGCCCAGCAGGTCGCCGCCTGCCAGCACGGCAGGGATGGCCTGGGCCTGGATCGGGGTGGGAACGGTATAGCCCTGCTCAAGCACGGCTTTAAGAATGGCCGGGGCCAAGTTCAGATTTTCAAAAGTCATTGGTAGTGCACCGCTGTGGATGCTAAAGATCGGCCAGTCGGGGGCTATTGAAGCCTCCGCCAGTGAAAGGCAGACGGGTAAAAAAGTCAGGCTGGGCACCCAAACTGTCACCGAAGGTGTGCCTAAATGCTGCAGGCAACTGGAGCCAGCAACGGGTGTATTGTCGCATGGAACGATAATCAGGGGGTTCGCGCCCGAAATGCGCCTTGATTCAAGGTGCAGGCTCCCCAGCTACAGTGCGTGGTTTCGTTTTGCAGCTTTACCCGCTGCCCGGCCTGTTTGCAGGCAGGTGCAGTCCGGTTTCCTGCTTTGTTTTCCCATTTTTAGAAGTTAATCCTGATGGCCCAGTACGTATTTACCATGAACAAGGTCGGCAAGATCGTGCCGCCCAAGCGTCAGATTCTCAAAGACGTTTCCCTCAGCTTCTTCCCGGGCGCCAAGATCGGCGTGCTGGGCACCAACGGCTCCGGCAAGTCCACCCTGCTCAAGATCATGGCCGGGCTGGACACCGAGATCGAAGGCGAAGCCACCCCCATGCCCGGCCTGAACATCGGCTACCTGCCGCAGGAGCCCAAGCTCGACCCCGAGCACACCGTGCGCGAGAGCGTCGAAGCCGGCATGGGTGCGGTGTTCGCCGCGAAAGCCCAGCTCGAAGCCGTGTACACCGCATATGGCGAACCCGACGCCGATTTCGATGCGCTAGCCGCCGAGCAGGCGCGGCTGGAAGCCATTATTGCCACCTCCGGCAGCGATTCCGAGCACCAGCTGGAGATCGCGGCCGATGCACTGCGCCTGCCGCCCTGGGACGCCAAGGTCGGCGTCCTGTCCGGCGGCGAGAAACGCCGCGTGGCCCTGTGCGCCCTGCTGCTGTCCAAGCCCGACATGCTGCTGCTCGACGAGCCGACCAATCACCTGGACGCCGAATCGGTGGACTGGCTGGAGCAGTTTTTGCAGCGCTACCCCGGCACCGTGGTGGCCATCACCCACGACCGTTATTTCCTGGATAACGCCGCCGAATGGATTCTGGAGCTGGACCGCGGCCGCGGCATCCCCTGGAAGGGCAACTACAGCACCTGGCTGGAGCAAAAGGGCGAACGCCTGGCGCAGGAGCAAAAGGGCGAAGAGGCCCGTGCCAAGGCATTGAAGAAAGAGCTCGAGTGGTCGCGCCAGAACCCGAAAGCGCGCCAGGCCAAGAGCAAGTCGCGGCTGGCCCGTTTTGAGGAGCTGTCGGATTTCGAATACCAGCAGCGCAACGAGACCCAGGAAATTTTCATTCCTGTGGCCGAGCGCCTGGGCAATGAGGTGATCGAGTTCAAGAACGTCAGCAAGTCCTTCGGCGACCGCCTGCTGATCGACAACCTGAGCTTCAAGATTCCGGCTGGTGCCATTGTCGGCATCATCGGCCCCAACGGCGCCGGCAAGTCCACGCTGTTCAAGCTGATCGCCGGCAAGGAGCAGCCGGATAGCGGCGAAGTCGTGATCGGCAAAACTGCGCGCATGGCCTTTGTCGATCAGCACCGCGACGACCTGGCCAATGAAAAAACCGTCTGGGAAGACATCTCCGGCGGCCTCGACATGCTCACCGTCGGCAAGTTCACCATGCCCAGCCGCGCTTACGCCGGCCGCTTCAACTTCAACGGTGCCGACCAGCAAAAACGCGTCGGCACTCTCTCGGGCGGCGAGCGCGGGCGCCTGCACCTGGCCAAGACCCTGATTGCCGGCGGCAACGTGCTGATGCTCGATGAACCCTCGAACGACCTCGACGTGGAAACGCTTCGCTCGCTCGAAGACGCGCTGCTCGAATTCGCCGGCTCCATCATGGTGATCAGCCATGACCGCTGGTTCCTGGACCGCATTGCCACGCACATCCTGGCGGCTGAAGGCGACAGCCAGTGGACCTTTTTCGACGGCAATTACCAGGAATACGAAGCCGACAAGAAGAAGCGCCTGGGCGAAGAGGGCGCCAAGCCCAAACGCATGCGCTTTAAAGCGTTGCACTGAGCCCCCACGCTGATGCTGATGTCCCCACGGTCGCTCACTGCGTGTAGCTTCCTGCCCCCCGAGGGGGCCGCTGCGCCTGCGGGCTGGCAAAGCCAGACCCGCGGCCCCTGCTTGGATTAAGAGGGTAATGAGCATGACAGACGACGCTGTTCTTGCGGCGACGAAACACTGGCTGGAAAAAGCCGTGATCGGGCTTAACCTGTGCCCGTTTGCCAAGGCGGTGTATGTGAAGAACCAGGTGCGCCTGGTGGTGAGCCATGCGCGCCATGCTGACGACTTGCTCGAAGAGCTCGACAGGGAACTCGATCTGTTGGTGGCCACGCCTGCAGAGGAAATCGACACCACACTGCTGATCCACCCGACACTGTTTGACGACTTCCTGGACTTCAATGACTTCCTCGAAATTGCCGAAGGAGTGATCGATGAACATGGGCTTGAAGGCGTGGTGCAGCTCGCCAGCTTTCACCCGAGGTTCCAGTTCGACGGCACCGAAGCCGAGGACATCGGCAATTACACCAACCGCGCGCCGTTTGCCATGCTGCATCTGCTGCGCGAGGACAGCGTGGAACGCGCTGTAGAAGTTTTCCCGGAGGCGGATGCGATTTTTGAGCAGAACATTGCTACTCTGGAAAAGCTCGGCCACGCTGGCTGGAAAGCGCTGGGGCTTTAAGCCGGGATGCCAACCGTTCCCGGATGAGGCGGCGCTTCAGCCGCCGCTGCCGTAAGGCCGGGTGATGATTTCCAGGTAGTGGCCATTCGGGTCGTTCCAGTAAACGCCGCGCCCACCGTCATGGTGGTTGATCTGGCCCGCCTGCTGGTGGCCGGGGTCGGCCCAGTAGGGAAGCTGGCGCGCACGGATGCGGCCGAAGATGGTGTCGAACTCCTCTTCGCTGACCAGGAAGGCGTAGTGCTCGATGATGAGCTCGCCATCATGCGAGATGAAGTCAAGAGTCACGCCGTTGTCAAGTTCCACGCCATGGAAGGGGCCGAAACGCACCGGCGCCGCCACCCCCAGCATGCCGGCAAGAAATGTCGCGGAGGCCAGGGAGTCTCGGGCGTGAACAATGGTGTGGTTAAGCTGGATGGACATGGTGCTCCTTTCAAGCCCTCAATGTTTGGCGTTACAGGCGCTGCAGTTTCTTTCTCACCAGATGAATATTGCTGCGCAGCGCATACAGCTCGTCGGTGTAAGACAGCGGCACGCTGATTTTCTCGGCACGGCCTTCCAGGGCGTTGAGTTCATCGAGCAGTGCGCTGTTGTCGCCTGTGCTCTCAATGCGATTTTCGATGTCACGCAGCTGTCCGTACCATCTGAAGATGCGTGAACGGACACGAAATTCATACAGAGGCGGCACGATGCGTGACAGCGGCAGCATGACTGCAATGATGATGCCCATCGCCAGCCACATGCGCTCGACCAGATTGGCCACCCAGAAGGGAAGATAGCGCTGCAGTAGCGGCGCATCGTTCTTGATGGCGCGTTCGGCTTCCTTGGAGATAGGCAGCTCGTTGTTGTCGCGATTGGGAAATTCGCGGGCGCTCTTGAACCACCCCGCAGGACTGTGGATGACGTTGCCGGCCTGCGCAAACAGCTGCACCAGGGCCGGATGGGTAGTGGTTTTGGCGATGAGCGAGGTTGTGGTTGCGACGAGGCTGACATCCTCCGGTGGAATATTACCGGCCAGGTCCACCACGCCCTGGGGAAGACGCGCTGTACTCAGGAAAGCAAAACGTTTTGAGTAGGCCTCGCTTTGCGTGAAGTTCATGAGTTTCACGCCGGGTGTCTGCAACAGCATTTGCACCATCAGTGACTCGGGTGCGGAGGCAAACACAATCGCATCAAGCTCGCCGCCAAGAAACGCAACGGTGGCAGGAGTTTGGTCCAGGTTCGAGATGCGGAGGCTGGCGGGGTCGATGCGATTGCTTTCAAGCAACTTGGCCATCAGGTTGGGCACGCCGCTGCCAGGGGTACCCAGGTTGACGCGCAAGCTTTGCAATTGCGTGAGTGAGTTAAGGGCCCCCACGCTTGTCGCTTTTCGTTCATGCCCGAGGGCGTCTTGTCGGTAGAACAGCCACAGCGGCTCGACAAACAGGCTCCCCAGGGAGGTCAGCGCTTCCGCATCTGCGTTGTCATAGGTGCTGGTGCCGCCTTGCACAAAACCCAGGTCGACTTTGCCTTCGCGCAGCAACCGCAAGTTGGCCGCCGAGCCCTCGGTGGGCAGCAGTTCCACTGTGATGCCGTCTTTTGCCAGGATGCTGGCGTAGCGCTTGCCGAACTCTTCATACGCACTTTGCGCCGGGCCGGTCGCCAGCGTCACGCGCTTGGGCGGGTTCGGGTCCAGCCACCAGTAGGCCAGTATCAGCAGTGTTAGGGCCAGTACGATGAAAGGGCCGGCAGAGACTGCGAGATCACGCAGCGAGAGCAGGGTGTGGCGGATGGCTTTGGGCATGCGCAACCATAGCATGACCGCTGGAGCCGGTCATATCCAAAAGCTTCAAAATGTAGAAGGTAAAACGGAGTTTTCCCTTTGTATGCGGGGGTTGATAGCTACAAAAAAGATAGCGTCTGTCTCACAACGCTTGCAGCAGGGGTTGTATGAAAGCGAACCAGCCGCCTATAAGGTAGATCGCCACGCTCACCTCGTACACCCGTGTTGAAGTCTGCCGGATGCGCATGCAGGCCTGGCGCAGTGCCGGATCGAGCGGGCAGGGTGCTGACCGGTTGCGCCATTGCAGCATGCCACTGAACGCCAGCATCACGCCAGCCGCTACAAACACGGCTTCCTTGTACTCGCTGACCCAGACCAGCCCGGGCACGGCGGAAACAAGTGTGGACAGCGCCGCGCCGGCGCCCGTCGCCACCAGCAATGCCGGCAACGCGCAACAGATCAGCGTGCCGGAGCTGGCAAACAATGCTGCCCAGGAGGACCAGGCTGACGCTTTGCTGGCGTCGTCGGGAAGCGGTGTTGTCATTTGCTTTTTGCTTTCATCTGGGCCTTGATGTCAGCCACTGACTGCGCCACCGTTTCCAATCTGGTCACGTCATAACCAGCTTCCTTGATTTCGTGGCTGATGGCTTTGCCGTCCAGCGTCCGGCCGTCTTTGGCTTCCACGACCACGATTTTTTTCCTCAGGTCCACGAACACGGCTTGGGTCGCCGGCATGGCGGACAGGCGTTTTTCAATGCCTTGTGCGCAGAAGGCGCAGACCATGCCGTTGACGGTGGCCTTGATGCTTTCGACCGCAAATGCAGAGGAAAAAATGCCCGTAGCCAAGGTGGTACCTACGCAAGCAGCTATGAATTTAATAGTGAATGATTTCATGATGAGTCCTTGAATGGCAAGAGCAGGTCAATTTCAGAAGATGTACATGAAGTTGAAGCGGCCCTGCTTCATGTTGTTGATGTCGACTTCGACGAAATAACGGTTGTGGATGAAGCGCAGCATGGGTGTGATTTCGGTTTTCTCCGACAGGCCGCGCATGCGCCGTGCTTCCAGAATCAGCCAGGGCTGCATTTCGTCATAGTCGGTTTCATAAAAGGAGAACCCGGTACGCACCGAGGCAAAGTCGTGCTTGATACCGGGAGCGCGGTATAGCCGCAGAGACCCTGATACGTAGACACGCGTGGTTTCATAGTCGGCTGAGAAGCCGGGCGCCAGCATGGCTTTGCTTCCCGCAAAGTCATTGCCCTTGAGCTGCCCCGCACCGCCGACAAACCAGAAGTTGGCCTGCGAGTGCTCACCGTTGATACGGTGCATCAGCCGGGTGTAGGTCAGCTCGGAAAACTCGCGGGTCAGGCGCCTGTCGTCCGAGCGCATGTAAACGCCACCGACACCAAAAGCGTCGCGCGCTGTCACAGCGTGGTTGACCCAGGCCTCGCGCCAGTTGGGGTTGAAGTCACCCATGGCCATGGTGCTGTCCTTGAAGCCCATGGGGCCGGCCTGTGCCGAGGCGGATGCGCCGAACGCAAGGATCGCGACAAGGAGAGAGCGATACAGGACCTTCATTTTGTTGCCTTGATCTGCGTGATCACCAGCTCGCCGTCCTGCATTGCGACCGAGAAAGTGACCCGGTCACCCGTCTTGAGTGGTGCCAGCATGCCCGGGTCGCTGACCTTGAAGGGCATGGTCATGGCGTCCATCCGGATGCTGCGGATAGGCGCATGTTTCAACGTGATCTTGCCGCGGGGAGGGTCGATCTTGATAACTTGCGCTTTCACCACTTCGACGGGTTCAGGTGCCGGCTTTGCGGCATGAGCCGTCGCGGCAATGCCGAGGCCAAGCAGTGCCGCGAGCGTTGAGCGTAAAAACAATGTCATTCCAGTTTCCTGCATGCGGGCGGCACGGGGCCGCCAGTTTTCTGAAGCGTCTGCCGGGCTGGCGGACGCACCTTGGGCATGGGAATCAGGAAATAGGCGGTTTGATGCCTGAGGGCTGGTCGGCGCTGCTGAAGCGGGATCCGCCGTCTGGCGGTGCCACGTGCGGCAGCCAGGAGGCCGCCTGCATGATCGTTCCGGTGAAAGATGCCATGGCCAGGCACAGCTGGCAGGTGTCGCAACCCTGGCAGGACATGCCTGTCTGGCTGGCTTGCGCGGGCTCGGCCCCGGTGGCTGCCATCTGCGCGTGCATGGGGCAGTCCTCCGGCATGGCGGTCGGAGCATCCGCAGCCGCTGTCTGCGCCAGGATGGCCTGCTGCGATGCCATGTCCACCGCCATGGCATGGCCTGCCCAGCCGCGCACAGGGAGCACGGCGATCAACAGGGCAAGCAGGAGGTGGCGCATGAAGGAATGATACGGGGCCAAGGGAAAAGTTCAAAAACCCTGAGGCAGGCCGGAAACGTGCCTTACCTGGCAGGCTCGATCGACAGGACTGTGTCGGCGGTGAAGCGGACTTTGTTGTCCGCCTGCCCTGTCCTGCATCGCCGGGCTCTTGACCGGTAACATCAAACCCGCCAGGGGTCGCCGCGCTTGCGGGTGGCCAATGGCCCCATGCACGGCTCGAACCAAGGTCTCATCAGGGTTTTGGAGCAGGGTATCAAGCAAAATCAAGTAAACATTGCGCCGTATATCTCGGGTATATTGTTGCGCTTCCACTACAGGTAAAACAAGGGGGCGGCAATGATAAGAACCACGGTGACCATGCTGGGCGTTGTGCTGGGTTTGGTGGGGTGTGCGGCGCCACAATACATTCCATTGAGCCCTGAAGCTGCAGCGAAGATCAAGACGGTGAAGGCGCGCAGCATGGTTGTGCAGGATGAGGTGATCGCTAAGGCCGACCCCTCCCTGGTTTCTGCCGCCATGGGCGGCGGGCTCATTCCAGCGCTCATCGATGCATCCATCACGCGCGCCCGGCAAGAGCGCCTGCAAACCGCGATGGAGGCTTTCTACGCTACCGTTGAAGACTATGACTTTCGCGCTGAGTACTGGCCGCAATTGACCAAGGTATTGCAGGAAGATTACGCCTTGAAGGTGGTGAATATCGTCACCACTCCACGCACACTGTCTCTCAAAGAGCGTCAGAACATCACGTCGAGTCTGAAGCCGGACGAAGGATATCTGTGGCTGCAGACCGACTACTACCTGTCAACGGATTTACGCTCGCTGAATGTCTCCACCTATGCCAATCTGCTGGCCAAGGATCAGCAGTTCCCTGTCTATAAGAACCGGGTGACCTACCAGTCTGCCCCTGTGCCTGATTCAGGAGAACAAGCCGCGAAAGCCTGGGCGACAGACAACGGAAAACCCTTTTACGACAAACTCAGGGAAGGCATCCGTGAAACCCTTGCCATGCTGTCGCTGGACATCAAACCGGTCAAGCCTGCACCGGCCACCTCGACCAAATCGAACCAGGTGACAGTCAAATATAACTTTGGGGAAGGCGCCGGGTCACGCAAGAGCATGCAAGGTACCTTGATCGAAAGACGGGGAGATCGCTACGTCATCCGCGACGCGGTTGGTCATCTGTATTCAGTATTGCCTTGAACAGAAAGTGGATCAACATGAATAAATTCACTTTTGGCGGTGTCCTGATCGCGATGTTTGCCAGCGGGCCTGCTAGCGCCCAAGTGCCGGTAACCGCACCTTTGAGCATGAAGTACGACGCCATGGCTCACGATATTGCCCCCGTGCGTTCCCGGACGAATTGTCCTGTCAGGCTCGTATCGGTTGTCGATGCCCGGATGAACAAGGACACGCTTGGAACCAATTTTGCCAATCCCCTGCTGAGTGGCGATGCCGGTGCATGGGCGACTACCGGGCTGCAAAACCTCAAGGCCTTCGGTTTTCCTGTTGAAGTCGTGGCTGCATCCGACCTCAGGGCCGGCGGCATCACGATGGCTCCCAGGATTACACGTGCCTATACATGGCAGGTAGGGCTGAAGCTGTTTGGAACGGTGGCCCTCAAGGTGGATTATGTTTTGCCATCGGGTGCAACGGAGAGTAAAACCTTCCGCGCTTCCGGGGACAAGACAAACATGTGGGGCGCTGACGATGAATTCATGGTCACGCTGAACTATGCGTTCAATAATCTCCTGAAGAAGGTCGCGGCCGACCTGGAAAAACGCTGCGGCACAGTGTCCTGACGGCGGCTCCGGATTGATGCGCCCGACCGTAGGGCATGAAAAAACGGAAGAAACTCATCTTCCTCCGCATCGGAGCGCCAAGGACTCGCGGCGCCGGTTTATTTGGCTGGCTCGATGGAAAGAACGGTATAGGTCCCGTTGATCTTGTCGACAGTGAAAGCGACTTTGTCCCCGGCCTTGACCTTGTCCAGCATGGCCTTGTCTTTCACCTGAAACACCATGCTCATGGCCGGCATGTCCAGGTTTGTGATGGCGCCATGCTTGAGGGTGATCTTGCCGGCATCCTTGTCGACTTTGCGCACCTCTGCTTCGATGGACGGCAAGGTCTGCGCTAATGCCGCTGAAGCCAGCAGCGTGGCGATGAGGGACATGAAATATTTCATGGCAAATCCTTGATGGCGCTCAGGCGCGGTGATAACTTTGATAGACGCGGGTCGAATCGTTGCGGCTGATGAGCACAACGTCATACGGGTCTTTTCGGCCGCCGTAAATCGCGCCGTCCATGCCGGGCGAGCCGACCGGCATGCCGGGCACTGACAGGCCGACGGCAGCCGGGCGTTCCTTCAGCAGGCGATGCACCTCGCGGGCCGGTACGTGACCCTCGATGGCGTAACCGCCCACCAGCGCGGTGTGGCACGAGCTGAGCTTGTCAGGCACGCCCAGCCGCTTGCGGGCAACGGTGTTGCCGCTGTCGTGCACCTTGACATCGAAACCGTTGGCTTCCATGTGGGCCACCCAATCCTTGCAGCAACCGCAGTTCGGGTCTTTCCAGACTTCAGCCTGTGGCCGGGTTTGCGCCATCAGTGCGGGCGCCAGCAGCGAGGTGCCGGCCAGACTGGCGACGGCTTGAATAAGGAATCTTCTTCGCATGATTTCTCCTTCGGCGTGAGGTTTAGCGGGATGCCGCGGCAACGCTGATCTTGCCGACCATGCCCGCCTGGTAGTGGCCGGCGATCAGGCAGGCAAAGTCAAATTCGCCAGGGCGGTTGAAGGTCCAGATGAGGCCACCGGTTTTTCCGGCGCCCACGTGCGCCATGTACGGCTCGTCGTGCTCCATGGCAGGAAATTTCTGCATCATCGCGGCGTGTTCCTTGAGCTCTTTTTTTGTTCCGATGACCAGCTCGTGCAGCAACTTGCCCTTGTTGCGAATGACAAAACGCACGGTCTCGCCCTGCCTGAAAGACAGCTTGTCGGGCGTGAAGCGCATGTTGTCATCCATGGTCAAAGTCACGGTGCGGGTGACGGATTTGGCGTCACCTGCGATGCCCCATGCCTTCTGCTCTTTGATGACTGGAGCTGCCTTGTGTGTTTTCGGATCGTCTCCGTGGGCCAGGCTCATGGTGGTGGCGCTCGCGAGCATCAGTGCTGTGATGACATGGTGGAGTTTTTTCATGAGGTGTCTCTTTCAGATCAATGTTTGTGGATAGGAGTTGCAGCCGGCGCTTCGGCATCGGCAGAACCTGTGTAGCCACGCAGCTGCGTATAGCGGGTAATTTGCTGCGGAGTCAGCAGCGCGGTTTGCTGCAGATGTGTTTCCAGGTGCGACTTGCGCAGCAGCGCCTGCAACTCGCCGATGCGTTCGGTATGGGTGGCCAGCCGGGCTGCATCAATTTGACGCAACGAGAAAGCGAGGTCCAGTGCTCGCTCGGCTTCCACGAGCTGGGTGCCCAAGTCGCGAGCCTGGGCCTTGTGACGGGTCATCAGCGCTTCGCTCGCCTGCTTCTGTTCCGCGCTCAAGTTCAATTGCGCGGCCAGCTCCAGTGTGTGCATGGGCCCGGGGTAGCCGTTGAGCTCGGCGGCTTTCGCCAGCTCCATGCCTTTGCCGGCCAGCAGGTCGGCGGTCTGGACAGGCGAAAGGGCCTTGATCGCCCGTGACTGCTGGCCTGCATAAGGGCTGGCATGGTGCGCCGGCGCCTGAGCATGTTGGCCAAATGTGCCGCCAGTCCCTATCAGTAAAGCAGCGGTAGCTATAAATTTGAGAGTAATACGGGTTGTCATGTTTTCCTTCGAGTCAGTGGCCGGCATGGCCGGAAGGTTTGCGGATCTGGACTTGTGTTGCGGGGCCCGGTGAGGCCGCCGGCATGGCCTTGCTGCCCGTCCGCGGGCGGGCCGGGTCGGGCAGTGCGCCGGTCCACTCGTAAGCCTGAGTGCCTGGGGGCTGCTTGTACCAGCCCGGGTCCCTGTAGTCGCCGGGCTTCTGGTTCTTGCGCACCTTGAGCATGCTGAACATGCCGCCCATTTCCACGCCGCCATAAGGGCCGGTGCCAGTCATCATGGGTGCGGTGTTCTCGGGGATTTCCATTTCCATCTGGCCCATGTCGGCCATGCCGCGTTCGCCCATGACCATATAGTCAGGCACGGCTTTCTGCAGCTTTTTGATCAGACCACGGTGGTCCACACCAATCATCGTCGGCACGTCGTGGCCCATGGCATTCATGGTGTGGTGGCTCTTGTGGCAGTGAAAGGCCCAGTCGCCTTCCTCGTCAGCCAGAAACTCGATCTGCCGCATCTGGCCCACCGCCACATCGGTGGTCACCTCGTGCCAGCGCGTCGATTTCGGCGTGGGACCGCCGTCGGTACCGGTCACCACAAACTCGTGGCCGTGCAGGTGGATCGGGTGGTTGGTCATGGTCAGGTTGCCCATGCGTATGCGTACCTTGTCGCCTTGGCACACATTGAGCGTGTCTATCCCCGGGAAGATGCGGCTGTTCCACGACCACAGGTTGAAGTCGGTCATGGTCATGATTTTTGGCGTCATGCTGCCGGGGTCGATGTCGTAGGCGTTGAGCAGGAATACGAAGTCGCGGTCCACCTCGTCGATCAGCGGGTGCTTCGCCTTGGGATGTGTGATCCAGAAACCCATCATGCCCATGGCCATCTGCGTCATCTCGTCGGCATGCGGGTGGTACATGAAGGTGCCGGGGCGACGTGCGACAAACTCATAGACAAAGGTCTTGCCGACAGGAATGGCCGGCTGCGTCAGGCCCGAGACACCGTCCATGCCGTTGGGCAGGCGCTGGCCGTGCCAGTGCACGCTGGTGTGTTCAGGCAACTTGTTGGTGACAAAAATGCGCACGCGGTCGCCTTCCACCACCTCGATGGTCGGGCCGGGGCTTTGCCCGTTGTAGCCCCACATGTTGGCCTTGAAGCCCGGTGCCATCTCGCGCACCACCGGCTCGGCCACCAGGTGAAACTCCTTCACGCCGTTGTTCATGCGCCAGGGCAGGGTCCAGCCGTTGAGCGTGACGACCGGGTTGTAGGGCCGGCCCGTGTTGGGGGTCAGCGGCGGCATGGTGTCGGGTTTGCCCTGCAGCACCGGCTCGGGCAGGGCAGCCATGGCGACGCGGCTGACCGCGCTGGCGGCCACTGCAGTGGCGGTCGCTGCGGCAGCGCCGGCAAAAAATCGTCTGCGTTCGTTGTTGATGTTCATGTCAGTGTCCTTGGGCATCGCTGCTGCCGGCAGCAGCGCCGGCGGCCAGGGGCGCCATGCCGGCGGAAGTCCCTGTCAATGTGGTCTGGAGGTCGGTATCGGCCAGCCAGAAGTCGCGCTGCGCTTCGATGCTGGCATTGACCGCTGCAATGCTGGTGCGCGTGTCGGCCAGCAGCTCGAACACGCTGGCCAGCATGCCGTTGTAGCGCAGCAGCAGCTCGTTGTTGATGAACTTGCGCAGCGGCACCACCTCGTTGCGGTAATGCAGCGCCAGGTCATGCGCCGTGCGCCAGGTGTGGTAGCTTTCGCGCGCCTCAGAGCGGGCCTGGATGGCCGTTTCGCGCACACGTGCCACCGACTGCATGTACTGGCTTTGCGCACGCGCATTGCCGGCACCGCCCCAGTCAAAAATGGGAAGCGGCAGCTCCAGCTCCCAGCCGCGCTTGATCTCCTTGTCGCCGGTTGCGTTGTCAAACGTGGTGTTGCGCGAGTACTTTGCATCCAGCGCGTTTATGAAGCCGGTGGTACGCGTCAGGCCCATCGAGTCGGCGACATAACCTGCCTGCGCCACGCTGGCGCGCACGTCGAGGCGGTCGTGCAGCGCGCGGGCCTCGATGTCAGGCATCTCCGCGACTGTTTTTGGGATGTCCGGCAAACGTTCGCTGAGGGTGAACTTCGTCTGCACGCCCCACAGGCCCATCAGGCGTATGAGCTTTTCGCGCGCGGCATGCGCCGTGTTCTGGCTGCGTGCCAGCTGCGCCGCGGCATCCGCAACGAAGGCCTGTTCACGTGCCTGGTTCAGCTTGCTCCAGTTACCCACACGCACAAGCCGGCGCGCGAGCTCGCCGCTGGCCTCCGCAGCTTCCTTGGCGTCCTTCATGTAGCTGGCGGTCTGCTGGGCGGCGACGGCGTTGATCCAGGCCTTGCGCGTGTCCGCAGCGAGCTTGACGACTTCCTGTGCCGCCTGCAGCTTGGCCACCTCATGTTGCTGGCTCTGGTATTTCGCGCGCCAGGGCAGGGTCAGCAGGCCGATGACGTTGAAGCCGATGCCACGCTCAATTTCTACCTTGCTGCCTTCAACAAAACGGCCAATCGAGAAATGCGGGTTCGGCAGCGTGCCGGCGCGCACGCGGTCGGCATCGCTGATGCCCAAGGAGGCCATGGAGGCGTGGATGCCCGGGTTGTTCAGCAGCGCAATGCGCACGGCCGACTCGGCGGTCAGGGGCTCGGCCAGCAGCCGCGTCACCGCGTCGCGGGTTTCCGCGCTGTCGCCGCGCCCCACGGGCGCGGTGATGCCGGCTGTTTTGCCAGCGGTCAGGGCGTTGATGTCGGCCTGGTTGCCGTCGGGCGACAGGCTGGCACAGCCAGCCAGCGTCGCGGCCGCCAGCAGGGCTGTTGCGGATTTGGGGAATGAAAACATGGTGAAGCTCAATGTTTGTGGGGATGGGCCGCCGCAGGTGGGGCGGTATCCGACGTGGCTGCAGGGGCCGCTGGCGTTGCCTGCTGCTGCTCCGACTTGAGGATGTCGACATGGCCGCGCGTGAAGCGGCTGACGTCGGCATTGGCTTTTTTCCAGTCCTCGCGACCGGCTTCGACGCCGGTGGGCAGGTCGGAAAACACGGAGCGGTAAGGCACTGCCGGCACGGGCGCCGCGGGGTTGGTGGGCTGCAAGACCGGTGCGCCTTGCGCATGGGCGCTGCCCAGCGGAAGCAGCAGCATGCAAAAAATGAAACGGATGGTCACAAAAATCTCCTGACAGACAAGCGGGGGCGATCAAAAAATCGCGCGAATCCGGCGAAAGGGGCAACGGCCCTGTGCCGGATAGCAAGTACAGGCCCAGTTAGGGCCTGGAAGTCAGGAAATGGGTGGTTTCTGGCCCAGCGCGGCGACGGCACTGGCAAATTGGGCGGCCGGCGAACGCGGCAGCGCGGGGGGGATGGCAAGGGAAGCGGTGCTGGCTGTCACCGGCGACAGCGCGACCGTGTTGCAGGCTTGGCAGGCGGCGCAGGATTCGCAGTGGCCGGTGGCTGTCATGGGGTCGGAAGCTTCGCCGGCGGCGTGTCCTGCGCAATCGGGAGGCGTTGCCGCCGGGTGCGTCATGGATTCTGCTGCTGTTTCATGGCCAAAATGCCCGTCAGCCCTTGTTTCATGGACGTGAGCAGCTACGAATTCTGTAGCATCAGAGACCCGTTGCAGATGACCGGCGGCCATGCCCGTGGCCATTGCATCTCCCACCATGCCGCGCAGGAGCAGCAGGAAGATCATGGCGATGAAGAAGGGGCGGCGCATAAATGAATGATACGGCGGAGCGGTGAAAGTTCAAAAAGAGGATAGCGGAGTGGCAGAGCTTGCCTGCCGGATCAACTGGCCCAAACGTTCGTCGACCGGCCGGGACGCAAACGCACTGACAGTGACACGACCGGGGTTTCCAGCAGGAAGGCGCTGCACGAGGTGAACCAGCGGAACCAGCACCAGACGAAACACCTGCCCAGCCGCTTCACGCAGGTCCCAGGTCCGCAGCGCAAAACGCAGCATCGCTGTGTGTGACGCCCAGTGCAGCGCGAAGTCATGCTGCCCCACCACGTGCGCGGCTTCCAGCCATGCCCAGCGCTCGCCGGCTTCTGCGGCGCTGGCCGTTTTGAAACCGTGCATCAGCTGCCTGAAAACCTGGCGGCGCTGCTCGGGAGTGAAGTTGTTCATGCCTGTGTCTGGGACAAGCGGCTGGCCCGCAGTTCGCGCCGTGCCTGTTGCATGACCGACCAACCGCCCCAGATCGCCAGGCTGCCCATCACTGCCGCCACGGCCAAGTCGGGCCACGCACTGCCGGTGCCGAACACGCCCAGCGCAGCCAGCATCACCGCGAGGTTGCCGATGGCATCGTTGCGCGTGCACAGCCACACGCTGCGCATGTTGGCGTCGCCTTCACGGTAGGCGTACAGCAGGGCCGCAACCAGCACGTTGGCGAGCAGCGCGAGCAGGCCAATGGCGCCCATGGTCAGGGCTTCGGGTGCGCCGCCCTGGGTGGCCACCCACCCCGCCCGGCCCAGCACGAACACGCCGAAGGCCAGCATGCTCGCCGCCTTGAGCAGCGCCGCCCGGGAGCGCCAGGCCAGGCCCAGCGACAACACCGCCAGCGTCACGCCGTAATTGGCTGCATCGCCAAAAAAGTCGATGGCGTCGGCCAGCAGCGAGACCGAGCCGGAACGAAAGCCAGCCGCAATCTCGATGGCAAACATGGCGAGGTTGACGGCCAGCGCGACCCAGAGAATTTTCCGGTAGCGCGGGCTGTTGGCCTGGGCGGCGCCGGGCTTGGGATCGTGATCGCAGCAGTGGGCAGACATTGAAGGTTTCTCCAGTTTTTCGGGTTGATGGCATGATTGGAAACCCTCAAGTCACTTCAAGGTCAAGCCATGTCCTTTCCAATTCCATCCAGCGTCCGGGGTTATCAGATCGGCGAGGCAGCGCGGCAAAGCGGCGTCAGTCCGGCGAACATCCGCTTTTATGAAAAAGAAAGCCTGCTCAGCCCACAGGGCAGGGGCGAGAACAGCTATCGTGTGTATAGCGATGGCGACGTGCACCAGCTGCGCTTTATCCGCCTGTGCCGGGCCATGGACATGTCGCTGGACGAAGTCCGGACGCTGCTGGGGCTGGACCTGAACAACAAGACGGATTGCGCGGCGGCACGCGACGCGCTGGACGGGCACCTGGGTCATGTGCGCGCGCGGCTGGCGGAACTGAAGGCGCTGGAGAAAGACCTCAAGGCGCTGCGCAACCGCTGCGACGGCAGTGATACGCATTGCCACATCATCGAAGCGCTGCACGAGCTGGCCGATGCGCAGGGCGTGCCTGCCGCCGCACCAGCGCTGAAAAAACGCCATGTTTAACGCGATGGGTGCGGGCTGACCACGCAATGGCGGCCTGAGAACGTTCGGTGCCTACTTCACTTCAAATCTCGCCGTGGCAGGCGGCTTGCCTGCCAGCGTCACGACTGCGATGCCTTTGGTGCCTTTGCCGACTTTGAAGATACCTTTGGCTTCCAGCTTGTCGCCTGCGGGCACAAGATCCGCCTCGGATTTGTCGGTGCCATTGAGCAGGGTGACCTTGGCTTTGGCACCGTCGAGCTTCATCGGTTTGCCGTGATCGCTGACGTAAATCACGATGGCATCCGCCTTGGCGACGATCTCCAGGTCAGCCGCTTTGGTTTCGACCACAATGCCGCCAAATCTGGGCGTATGGTCATGGCCGCCCGCAGCCATCGCGGTCCAGCTGGACAGCGCGATGCAGGCGGTGAGGGTGAGCTTGAGGCTAAAGGATGTGTGTTTCATGGAATGGCCTTTCAGGTTGAGGTTGAACAAAGTCATGGGGAAATCAAAATGTTTCGGAACCGGAGCCGGCGATCAGTGCCTCTATCGGTTTGCGCCCAAACAGCGCCACCATGGCGGGCGTCAGGAACGAATCGAGAAGGGTGGAAGTGATCAGCCCCGAAAAAATCACCACGGCAACCGGGTGCAAAATCTCGGTGCCGGGCATGTCGGCTTCAAACAGCAGGGGGGCCAGTGCCAGGGCGGCGACGAGTGCGGTCATCAGGACCGGCGTCAGCCGTTCCTGCGAGCCGCGCAGCAGCATGCGGGTGTCGAAGTTTTCACTTTCAAATGCACACAGGTTGATGTAGTGCGACACCTTCAGGATGCCGTTGCGAATCGCAATGCCGGCCAATGTGATGAAGCCCACCAACGCCGCTACCGACAATGGCTGGCCGGACAGCCACAGGCCCACCACCGCACCGACCAAAGCCAGCGGAATGTTGGCCATGATGATGGCGGCAAGCACGCCCGAGCGGTAGCGGGAGTACAGGATCAGGAAAATCATCGCAACGGAGGCCAGCGACAGCAGGCCAATCAGGCGTGATGCGTCTTCCTGCGCTTGGAACTGACCGCCTATGGTGATGAAGTAACCCTCGGGCAAGGAGGTTTCGGCAATCGCTGCGCGCATGTCCGCCACCACGTCGCTCAGCGCCCGGCCTTGCGCATTGGCCGACAACACGATGCGCCTGCGACCGTCGTCGCGGCTGACCTGGTTGGGGCCGTCTGATTCCTCCACGCTGGCCAGCTGGCTCAGCGGCACCCGGCCACCGGGCGTGCCTATCATCAGGTTGCGCAGGCCTTCGATGCCGCGGGAGGCTTCGGGCAGCCGCAGCACCAGGTTAAAGCGCCGGCTGCCTTCCACGATCTGCGTGACCTTCTCCCCGTCAATCAGCACCTGCAGCTCCTGCAGCAGTTTCGCGGGTGGCAGTCCCAGGCCCAGCGCGCGCTCATAGTCCACCTGGATCCTGATTTGCGGCGTGAGCACCTGCTTTTCGACCTCCAGGTCCACCACGCCTTCGACGCCAGCCAGCTTTTGCCGCAGCGCTTCTGCCTGGGTGCGCAGGGTATCCAGGTCATCGCCAAAAATCTTGATGGCGATCTGCGAGCGCACGCCTGACAGCATGTGGTCAATGCGGTGGCTGATCGGTTGCCCAATGCCGATCGCCGCAGGCAGGGTTGCCACACGCTGGCGGATGTCTGCATAGATAGCCTCCATGCTGCGTTCACTGCGCTTGAGCTTCAAGTCCAGCTCCGACACATGCACGCCCTCGGCATGTTCATCCAGTTCGGCGCGGCCCGATCGGCGGCCTACATGTTCGGCCTCGGGCAGGCTGGCCAGTGCTTTTTCGGCAATGGTGCCTATGCGGGCGGTTTCCGTCAGGGTGGTGCCGGGGTTCAGGCGCAGGCCGACCAGCGCGACGCCTTCGTTGAAGGGCGGCAAAAAAGTGGTGGGGAAAAACGGTACGGCTGCCATCGCGAGCACTGCTGCCAGAGCGCCTGCGCCCACCCATGCGCGTGGCGCATGCAGCACCCGGCCGAGAGCCGCCGCATATCGCGTTTTGACCCAGGCTTGCACCCTGGTGTCACCATGCTCCAGTCCTTTGATCCCGGGCAGCAGGTAATAGGACATCACCGGCGTGAGCGTGACCGAGACCACCATCGACGCCAGCAGCGACACGATGTAGGCCACCGCCAGCGGCTGCATGAGCCGGCCTTCGATGCCCGGCAGGAAAAACAGCGGCAACAGCACCAGCACGATGATGAGGGTGGCCATCAAGATGCCTGAGCGCACTTCGAGCGTGGCTTTGGCAATCAACTCCAGAGGCCCCAATCGTCTGTCAGGATGGGCAGCGCGGTCCATCTTCAGGCGGCGCAGCACGTTTTCCACGCCGACCACCGCGTCGTCCACCAGACCACCGATCGCAATCGTCAGCCCGCCCAGGGTCATGGTGTTGATCGACAGGTCAAAGTAGCGAAACACCAGCACCGTGATCATCACGGAGACCGGGATGGCGGTCAGCGAGATCAGTGTTGTGCGGATATTCAGCAAAAAGAAATACAGCACCACCGCCACCACGGCAGAGGCGGCGATCAGTTTGCCGCGCAGCGTGTTCACCGACGATTCGATAAACGTCGCCTGACGCATGGTGACCTTGGGCTCCCCCATGCCCGGGGGCATTCCCTTTTTCAGCTCCTCGATGGCGGCTTCGACTTTTTCCGTCAGTTTCACGGTATCGGCATCAGGTTGTTTCTGGATGCCGAGAATGACGGCCGGCTGGCCGTTCAGGCCCGCATCCCCGCGTTTGATGGCGGGTGCAAACGTGACCCTGGCCACCTGGTTGAGCTGAATGGGCTTGCCATTCTGGAACCCCACCGGCAGGCGCTCCAGGTCCTGCAGGCGCGTGGTGCGGCCGATGTTGCGTATCAGGTATTCGCGAGAGTTGAGTTCGAGAAAGCCGCCGCTGGAGTTGCCGGAAAAGCCCTTGAGCGCGGCCTCAATGCTTTCCAGATCTACCTTGAGCGCTGCCATCAACGCAGTGTCGGGCTGCACCTGGTATTGGCGCACCTCGCCACCAATCGGCACCACCTGGGCTACGCCGGGCAGTGTGAGCAGGCGCGGGCGCATGACAAAGTCGGCATACTCCCGCACAGCCATCGGGCTGATCTTGCTGGTGTCGATGGGCAGCGCCAGCAACATGATCTCGCCCATGATGGAGCTGATGGGCCCCATGCCGACGTGCTCCACCCCTTGCGGCAATTGTTCACGCGCCAGTTGCAGGCGTTCACCCACCATCTGGCGGGCACGGTAAATGTCGGTCTTCCAGTCGAAGGTGACGTAGACGAAGGACAGCCCGACGCTCGAAATGGAGCGGATGCTTTCCACCCCCGGTATGCCGCCCATGGCAATTTCCAGCGGAGCAGTGATGAGTTGCTCCACTTCTTCGGGCGCCATGCCGCCGGCCTCGGCCTGCAGCGTGACGGTGGGTTTGTTCAGGTCGGGGAAAACGTCCACCGGCATTTTGACCAGCGTGAGCGCACCCACCAGCAGCAGCACGACCGACAGCACCACCACCATCAGGCGGTTGCCGAGGGAGGTGTGTATGAGTTTTTCAAACATGTTGTACGGCTTTCGATCTCAGCGAACCTGGTTGACCAGGGGCGCGCCCTGAGTTACCACGCGGTCACCAGCTTTGAGGCCATCCACAATGGCGACCGTGTTGCCGTCGAGCGGAGCCAGGCGGACGGTGCGCGGCTGAAATACCTCGGCGCCCGTGTGAACCCACACCATGTCCTGGTTGCTGGCGTTTTTCACCACAGCACCGGTGGGAACGGCAAAACCCTTGACCTGGGTTTTGGTCTGCACGGTGACCTTGACCGGCTGGTTGATGGCCAGGGGCAAGGCGTCCTTGCCGGGCAGGGTGCGAAAGATCAGGGGAATGGCCCCCTCACGCAGCGAGCGACCCGCACCGGTGAACTGCAAGGGAACGCTGATACCGGGTACCGGACTGGCACTGGCCGAGGCAATGTTCGCGAGCAGTGCAGCATCGAACGCGCTGGCTTCCACGCTCATGCGGGCCGGGTCCACAATTTCAAAGAGCACTTCGCGCGCATCCACCACCTGGCCGGCCACGACGCTGGCAGCGGCAATGACGCCGGACACGGGGGCCACCAGCGCCTCGGTGGCGGCGACGCTGCCACCCACGGCGGCGGCGCGCTGCTGCAGGCTGACTACGTCGGACTGGGCGGCTTCAATGTCTTTTTGCGGCACGGTTCCTTCCAGCTGCTGCAACCGGGCCACGCGCCTTCGCGCGAGTTCCAGGCTGGCCCGTAGCTCGGCGCTTTGCGCCTGCTGGTTGGCCCGCTCGATCGCACCGACAGATGCACGCAGCACCGCCAGCACCTCACCCTTGCGCACGGTTTGCCCCAGTTGCGGCAGCCCGCGCGGTCCGGCTTCAATGCGGCCTGCTTGCGTCGGCTGCACTTTCCCGCCGGCGTTGCTGTCCAGCACCACCCGGCCCGTCAGTTCCACCGTAGTGGGCAAGGACGCCTCTTCAGCGCTGATGGTTCGCACACCGAGTTGCCGCTGACTAGCCTTGGGCAAAAACACCCCACCGTCCGCGAGCCGCTTCGGGGCGTTGCCGCTTACCGTCGGTGCGTTTTCGTCGCCGTGGTCATGACCGGGACCGGCCTGGGCTTCAAAGCTCGCAGTTGCGTTCAGGGCAAGGGCGAGGGCCGCGACGGCAAAGACGGCAACACCCCGATGACGCCGTTTCCGCCACACCGCGATGGAAACCGCCATCAGCAATAAAACTGCAGCTGCATACGCCGCCCAGCGCAGCCAGGGCCGTTTTGCATCGGTGTGTTCGTCATCGTGCAAGTCGCCGATCGCCAGGTCGCCCGCCAGCAAGTCGGAATCCTTGCCCGCCACAACCAAGAAGTTGACAGAAAGCGTACCGGGCTTGCCCAGCAATTCGGTTTTGAAGCTGTAGCTCCCATCGGGCTGGGGCAGGGCTGTGCCTTTGGCGGTACCAGCCTCCACCTCGATCTTTGCGTCGGTGACCGGCTCGTTGCTGGCGTAGCGGTCGAGATAAATTTTCATCTCGCTGTTCTCGACAACGCCCACCAGTTCGAACAGGTCGGAGTGGCTGGTGATGCGCGGCGATGCGGTTCCGCCTGCGGCGGCGGGCGCCTCGTTGCCATGGTCATGGCCGGGGCTGGCCCAGGCTGCGCCGGCAAAATGGATTGCTACAAAAAATATAGCTAATCGTGCAGACACGATAAGGACTTGGGGCATTTTTTGCATACAGGTAAGCGTCATGGGAGTATTCCTAGGGCTTGGTTCAACCTGGAGATGGCGCGCTGCAGGTCCACTCGAGCGCGTGCCAGGGAAAGATCGGCTTCAAACTTTTCGTTTTCTGCACGCAGGCGGGCTGGCAGGTCGGACTCGCCCAGCCGGAAGGCTTTGGCCACCAGGCTGTGCACCTCCCGGCCCAGACGCGCACGTTCGGCCGCGGCCGCTTGGGAGCGGCGCGCTGCATCCAGTTCCGCGGTGGCGGATGCCAGCTCACTGCGCGTCTGGCGAACCACTGCGTCGGCATCGGCTTGCGCGGCATCCAGCTCGGCGCGCGCCGCAGCAATGCGCGGGCCGTTGCGGTTGTCACCCCCGAACGGGATTTTCAAAGACAGGCGCAAGGTGTTTTCACCCGCCGTGCCGAAGGCTTCGCGCTCGCGCATCACACCCACACCCAGGGCCATCGGGTCGCGCTTGTCGGCTTCGGCAAGCGCCAGTTTTGCCTGTACGGCTTGCATCTGGGCTTGCGCCGCCTGCAGCGCAGGGTGTTCCGCATGAGCAAGGGCACCGGTGGGCGCAAGGGGCTCGTCCAGCGCCGGCACGGCTTTGAGTCCTGTCAAGGACTGCCACTGGTTTTGCAGCCGCGTGAGCGCAGCTTCGCCCTGGTCTTTTGCGCTGGCGGCTTGCTGTACTTGCGATTGCGCCTGCAGACTGTCGACGCGAGCGCTTTCGCCCGCCTTGACACGGCGCTCGACATCCTGCGCCAGTGCCAGAGCTTCGCTGTGTTTGCGCTGGGCCAGCTCGCGCTCGGTGCGAGCGATGGCCAGGCTGCCTGCCAGTTCGCGGACCTCGGCGGCAAGCTTGAGGCGCGCCATCAGTTGCTGCGGCTCAAATCCCTGGCGCTGGGCTGTCAGTTCGCGCTGGGTGGCGCTGCGAACGCCGGGGCTCCACAGCGGCAGCTCCAGCTCAGCCTCGTATTCGCGAAACCCCCTGTTTGCACCCGGCCGGTCGCTGCGCTGGGCCAGGGTGGCACTTGGCGTGCCGTTGATCCAGGATGACGCCGCGCGCTCGCGGGCCTGAACTTCTGCACGGCGGCTTTCGCTGCTGCGCGCTGCCGTGCTCATGGTCCAAGCGGCTTCCAGCGCCTCGCGCAGGGCGAGGCTGCTGCGGGAGCCGGCAGCGGCTTCAGGTAAAGGTGCTGTTGGCGGCTGTGTCTGTGCGTTCGCCGCCATGGCGAAGGCCACAGGCAGCACCAGCGCGGCACAGGCGAGCCATGTGAACCGAAAACGAAAAAAATAAAGCAAGAGTGTTCTCCGAAGCAAACAGAAACTTCGGCGAACCTTTGCGCCCCGCGGCGCAGCAAAGAGACTCTTAAACGCGCATCAGGTCAAAGGTTCACCACGGCTGGCGTGGTGAAAGACCATTTGGGGCGCTCGATGTTGTGGGGCAATCCGCCGCTGGTCCAGCGCTTCTGGGGACTGAGCGCCGCGTCGCGGGTCGCACCATTCACAGGGGTGTGGACTGTCGGAAGCATGCCGGTGGTGTGCCCGTGGCCGCAGTGACTGTGACCGCAGGCCTCTGCCTGGTGCTCACCGCTGGCGGCGTCTGCTTTCTTGTCTGTCACGGTGGCAGTGGCTTGCTCGCCGGAGTGATCGTGGGCTGCCTGAACGGCAAGGCCCCGGCTGGACGCGTGGCTGGCTTCGTGCGTTGCGTCGGCGAGGGCGTGCGCCCCACTGGACAGCAGCCCCAGCCAGGCAATCAGGAAATAGCAGATGAAACGTCGTACCACGGGCGATATCCTAACAGCCGCAAAGTCCCCGTGCGATGCCAGGGACTGACACGGGTTGGCTTACGGGGCGCTGGTCTTGTCCAGCTGGCGTTGCGCCTGGTCCAGCCATTGCTGCAGGCTGTCCAGCAATTCCTTCTGGCTGAAGGAGCAGCTTTCTTCGGTGAACAGCGCGCTGGACTCGAGCCGGTCCAGCAGCTGCTGCAGGACTTCGGTATATCTGGCCGGAAGGGCCGCGCGCAGTGCGGGCTGGTACTGCGCCAGGCGCGAGAACGCAGTCACGCCCAGCGCATCGCAGCGCAGTTGCTGCAGCGCGTTCGACAGGCCGGCGAGTTGGTCGCGGGCTGTCATGGCGATCCTGCGGCGGTGCTGCCGACGGGCCGGACCTGCGCCGGTTCAAAGGCCAGCGTCAGCAGGGCCAGCAGGCCGAAGGGCACACCGACCCAGCCCAGCTGCGACAAATGAAGATGGCCCAGCACCGAGCCGCTGACCACGGCGCCCAGTGCCGTGCCGACATACAGCATGGAGCCGTTCAGGCTCAGCAGCAGCGGTGCCTGGGCCGGTGCCAGGCTGGCCAGACGGCTTTGCTGTGGCGCCATCAACCCGAAACCTGCGATGCCCCAGACAATCAGCGTTGCCATGGTGGCGTACAGGTGACCGCGTGTCAGCGGCAGCACAAGCATGGTGAGAATCAGCACCGACAGCTGCGCGCGCATGGTGGGCAGCGAGCCGAAGCGGTCGTTCGCCCAGCCGCCCGAGAGTGTGCCCGCGACGCCGGCCGCGCCGAACACTGCCAGTGTGATGGACAGCTGCGTCGAGCTCATGGCGTTGAGCGCCTGCAGCACCGGGCCAATGTAGGCAAAGACGCTGAAGATCGCAATGAAGTACAGCAGCGTACGCAGCCAGGTGCGCAACACGGCGCCTTGCCGCGCGGTGGTGCCGAAGCCGGCAAAACTTGCACCGACCGTGACCATGTTGGCCGGTACCAGCCAGCTGGCAGCTACCAGCATGACCAGGCTGGCGCCTGCCGACAGCCAGACCGGCACGCGCCAGCCGTACTCGAAACCCAGCCAGGCGCCGACCGGCACCCCCACGGCGTAGCTGATGCTCATGCCGAGGAAGGTGATCGAGAGCGCCCGGCCGCGCAGCGCCGGTGCCACCAGGCTGACGGCCAGGGCCGATGCCGCGGCGCTGAACATTCCCCCGGCACCCATCAACACACGACCCAGCAACAGCACCGACAGGCTGCCCGACAGCGCGCATACCAGGCAGCCGCCGGCAAACAGCGCCAGGGCCAGCTGGACGACGCGTTTGCGCGGCCAGCGTGCGGTGGCCACAATCAGCACTGGCGCGATCAGCGCGGTGGAGACGGCATAGGCCGTCATGACCTGGCCGGCTGCGGCGAGGCTGATGTTCAGCGATTCGCTGATCGGAACCAGGATGCCGCCCAGCACAAAAGCACCGCTGCCGATGACGAGGTTGCACAGGGCGAAGAGATAGAGAACAGGTGGCATGGGATGGCCGTAAAAAAACCAAACAGCGCGCCGGGCCAGGGCCAGGCCGCAGGGGCGGATTCGGTGAATTCAACAATGAAATCGGGCTCCGACCTTTGTCTGATGGACGCAAGCAGCTATCAAAAAGAGAGCTTATGCCAGCCGTAGGCAAAGGCCTGAAGCGCAGGCACACGGTGATTGTGCCCGGATGGCGAAAAACGCGTGCAGGGCCTGCGGTGCCGCAGGGTGCGCAGTGCCGCCTTACTGGATCATGCCCAGGAATTGCTTGAGCTCAGGTGTCTGCGGATTCGAAAACACTTCATCAGGTGCGCCTGTTTCATGCACCCGGCCCTGGTGCATGAAGACCACGCGGTCGCAGACCTTGCGTGCGAAGTTCATTTCGTGCGTGACCATCAGAAGCGTCATGCCCTCGCCGGCCAGGCTTTCCACCACCTGCAGCACTTCGCCGACCAGCTCGGGGTCGAGCGCAGAGGTGATCTCGTCGCACAGCAGCACGGAAGGCTGCATGGCAAGCGCGCGCGCAATCGCGACGCGCTGTTGCTGGCCGCCCGACAACTGGTCGGGCCAGGCCTCGAATTTTTCTGCCAACCCGACGCGCTGGAGCAACGCCCGGGCCTGCTCTTCGGCCATGGCCCCGGCTGTTTTCTTGACCAGCGTGGGTGCGAGCATGATGTTTTTGCCGACGGTGAGGTGCGGGAACAGGTTGAAGCTCTGGAAGATCATGCCGACGTGCTGGCGCAGCTCGCGCATCACCTGCGGGTTGTCGTGCAGCAGGTGCTTGCCGTCCACGCGCAGGGTGCCGCTCTGGAACACTTCCAGCCCGTTGATGCAGCGCAGCAGCGTGCTTTTGCCGGAGCCGCTTTTGCCGATGATGGCAATCACCTCGCCGGCCTTGACGTCGAGGTCTATGCCCTTGAGCACTTCATTGCTGCCAAAACTCTTGCGCAGCTGGTTGATTTCAACCAGTGTCTTTTCGGAGTTCACCTTAGCGTCCATTTCTCATCTTCCTTTCAAGCCTGCGCGCATACAGCGACACCGGAAAACACAGGGCGAAATACATCAGCGCCACACAGCTGTAGACCAGAAAGGGCTTGAAGGTGGCGTTGGTGATCATGGTGCCGGCCTTGGTCAGCTCGATGAAACCAATCACCGACGCCAGCGCCGTACCCTTGATGACCTGCACAAGAAAACCCACGGTGGGCGGCACCGCAATTCGCAATGCTTGCGGCAGCACGATGTGGCGCAGCTGTTCGCTAAAATTCAATGCGAGGCTCTGGGCGGCCTCCCACTGGCCTTTGGGAATGGCGTCAACGCAGCCACGCCAGATTTCAGCCAGGTAGGCACTGGTGTACAGCGTCAGCGCCACAGCGGCTGCCACCCAGGCCGGCACATCGATGCCGAACAGGCCCAGGCCGAAGTAGGCCAGGAAGAGTTGCATCAGCAGTGGCGTGCCCTGGAACAACAGGATGTAGCCGTCGAGCAGGTGGCTGCTCAGCCGCGCGATTTTTTGCGGGCCCGGTGCGGCGCGTGCAGCCGACAAGCGCCCCACCAGCAGAAGCAGACCCACCAGCCCGCCGCCGATGAAAGCTGTAAGCGACAGCACCACCGTCCAACGGCCGGCGAGCAGCAGGTTCCTGAAGATGTCCCAGATGGAAAATTCAATCATGGCTAGCGTCCAAAGAGGAACTTCGGTCCCAGCCAGTTCAGCAGTTTCCGAACACCGACCGACAGCACCAGATAGATCGCGGTGGCGATGATGAAGGCTTCGAAGGCGCGGAAGTTGCGGCCCTGGATCAGGTTGGCGGCGTAAGACAACTCCTGCGTCGAGATCTGCCCGCACACCGCGGAGCCCAGCATGACGATGATGATCTGGCTTACCATCGCCGGCCACACCTTTTTCAACGCGGGCGGCAGCACCACACGGGTGTAGATCTGCACGCGGTTGAGCGCCAGGCTCTCGGCAGCCTCGACCTGTCCGCGCGGCGTGGCTTCAATGCCGGCGCGGATGATTTCGGTGGCGTAGGCTGAGAGGTTGATCACCATGGCCAGCACCGAAGCCATTTCCGGCGACAGCCTGAAGCCGGCGGCCGGCAGGCCGAAGAAGATGAAAAACAGCTGCACGATGAAAGGCGTGTTGCGGATCAGCTCCACATAGGCGCCCACCACCCAGCGCAAGCCCAGCGGGCCGCTGGCGCGGGCCCAGGCAAAAGCCACGGCCAGCGCCAGGCCAATGAGCGATGACACCACCGTCAACCCCAGCGTCCATGCCACGCCGGTAGCCAGTAAAGGCCACTGCGACAACACCGCCAAGAAATCAAGTTCAATTTTCATCACTCACTTTCCTGCAACAAGTAGCGCTTGCTGATTTCCTGCCAAGTCGGCGCGGAACCGGCTTTGCCGGGCCGCAGCGGACGCCCCCAGCAAGGGGGAGGGGCTACACGCAGTGAGCCCCATGGGGGTGTGCTTACTCGGGCAGGGTACCTGCCGGGCGACCTAGCCATTTGACGGCCATCTTGTCGATGTCGCCGCTGGTCTTTGCTGCTGCGATGACTTCGTTGACTTTCAGGCGCAGCTTGTCTTCACCCTTGCCAACGCCGATGAAGTTGGGGCTGTCCTTGAGCAACAGCTTGTATTCGGTGTTGAGCTGCGGGTTTTTCACCATCATGTTGCCGGCTACCGAAGCGCCGGTGGCGATCAGCTGCACCTGGCCGGCGGTATAGGCCGACACGGTGGTGTTGTTGTCCTCGAAGCGCTTGATGTCTGCACCGGCCGGGGCCACTTTGGTGAGCTCCTGGTCTTCCAGGGCAGCGCGTGTGACGCTGATGGTTTTTCCGGCGAGGTCGGCGAAAGACTTCACGGTGACGTTCTTGGGGCCGAACACCGCCTGGAAGAAGGGGGAATAAGCGGCGGTGAAGTCGATGACTTTTTCACGGTCCGGGTTTTTTCCCAGCGTGGAGATCACCAGGTCAGCCTTTTTGGTCTGCAGGTAGGCGATGCGGTTTGCGCTGGTCACGGGGACCAGCTCAACCTTGACACCCATCTTCTGGCCGATGTAGTTGGCCATGTCCACGTCCAGGCCCTGGGGCTTGAGGTCGATGCCGACCATGCCGTAAGGCGGGAAGTCGGTAGGCACGGCGATCCTGATCGTCTTCGCCTTCATGACATCGTCGAGTGCGGTTTGTGCCTGCACACCTGCGGCTGCCAGCAAGGCAGTCGCCGCCAGGCCGGCGGAAATAAGACGTTTGCTTGGGTTCATAACAAGGCTCCTAAATAGGTTGAAGATTCTTCAGAGGTTTTGGCCACGCGCTGGCCTGGCTTGCGAACACTTGTATGCAACTCTTGTGCCGTTTTGAGCTTGGGTGGCGACAGCGGGCTCAAGGCGCTGCGCAGCTGTGCCAGCGGATCGCCGCCCGTCGCCTCCAGCCGGAGTGCCGCCTGCACGCTGCCGATATGGCTTTGCATGAGTTTTTCGGCCCTGGCGAGCTCGCCTTTTTCAAGCGCCTCGACAATCTGCACATGGTCCTCGCAGGACTGCGCCGCGTCGTGCGAGGACTGGTACAGCATGGCGATCAGGGTGGTGCGCGCGGTGAAATCGCGCAGGGTATCGGCCAGCAGGCTGTTGCCCAGGCATTCGGCCAGGCACACGTGAAAATCACCAAGCAAAAAGCTGCGCAGACCCACGTCCTTGCCCTTGACTGCGGCTTTCTCCCGGGTGAGATGGTTTTTGAGCTGCTTGATGGCCGCCTTGTTGACGGTGGTGGTGCAGCGGATCAGGCCCATTTCGATCACGCGGCGCGCCTCGAAGGCTTCGCGGGCTTCGTCATGCGAAGGTTCAATCAGGTACCAGCCGCGCCGCGCGCTGACCGTCACAATGCCGCGCGCGGCCAGGTGTGTCAGCGCTTCGCGCACGATGGTGCGGCTGCAGTCAAACAACATGGCGAGTTGCTGCTCACCCAGGCGCGCACCGGGCGCGAGCTTTTGTGCCATCACGGCTTCAATGATGCGGTTGCTGATGTCGGAGGCGGTGGCCATTCACTAGATGACGCATTTCCCGTGCCAGTTTCTCGCGGATGCGGATAACTGGTATACAAGTTTTGTGCACTTTTGTGGCGTACGAATGCCTCAAATTGAGGCGTTCTGGTCCTGGCCGCACCAAACTCAGGCGCCGGTTGCAGCGCCGAGGGGCATGAAGGCTGGTAATAATGAAAGAAGAACTTGCGGCGGGGGGGGAAGGTACTTCCGCCGGTCACCGACTTACCTTACAGGGGATGCGCACAATGGCCGAAGTTACTGGCATAGATCACATCTACATCACGGTTTCCGACCTTGGAAGATCCGAGCTGTTTTATGACAAAGTTTTCCTGAGCACACTGGGGTTCCGGAAAAACACCTTCGCCCTGGGCGGTGACCCGCACGTCCAGTATTTCAACCGCCTCTTCGGTTTCGTGCTCCGGCCCGCGCGGATGCCTGCCGTTCATGAACCCTATTCGCCGGGCCTGCACCACTTTTGCCTGCGCGTGGATTCGACCGAGGAAGTGCATGCTGTGGCGCGGCAGCTTCGTGCGGCCGGCATTGCCGCCAGCGACGCGCAGCTGTATCCCGAGTACGCGCCGGACTACGCCGCGACGTTCTTCTCGGACCCGGACGGCATTCGCCTGGAGGTCACCAACTACCGCCAGGAACGCAGGGAGCGCCATGACCACTGGCATTCAGCGAAGCCGGCACCGTGACCGTTGGCGAATCCTGTAGCGGGCCATTCATGAATGGCTGGCGCTCGTTCCGTCCGGCCCGCACGCACGGTCAATCGAGCTTGGCGCCGGAGGCCTTGACGGCTTGAGCCCAGCGCGGCGTTTCCGTGGCCAGAAACTTGCCGAATTCCTCGCTGCCCATGAAAGCAGGATCTGCTCCCTGGGTGACCATGCGATTGCGGATTTCTGCACTGGTCATGACCTGCCTGAAGGCATCGCTCAACTTCGCGGTGATGTCTGCCGGCAAGCCGGCAGGCGCCAGGAAACCGTAGAAGCCCACCACCTCAAAACCCTTGAAGCCTGATTCGATGACGGTGGGAACATCCGGCAGCGCAGGGTTGCGCTCCTTGCTGGTGACGGCCAATGCGCGCACCTTGCCCTGCTTGTGGTAATTGGCAGCCTGCGGAATCGACTCGCCCATGAACTGCACCTGGCCGCCCATCAGGTCGGTGAAGGCCGGGGCACTGCCACGGTAGGGAATGTGCACCATGAACAGGCCGGTGGCGTTTTTGAACATTTCGGGCACCAGGTGGCTGATGCCGCCGTTGCCGGCCGAGCCGTAGTTGACCTGGCCGGGCCGCGCACGCGTGTAGTCCACAAACTCCTTGAGTGTGGTGACGGGCAGCTTGGGGTTGACCAGCAGCGCCAGCGGCTGCATGGCGGTGCGGGCAATCGGCGTGAAATCCCTGAGCGTGTTGTAGGGAAGGCGTGTGTAGAGGGCGGGGTTGATGACCATGACGCCGGTATTGGCCAGCATGAGGGTGTAGCCGTCCGCGGGCGCTTTCATGACGTCCTGTGCACCCACCGTTCCTCCTGCACCCGACTTGTAGTCAATGATGATGGGTTGGCCGAGCACGGCCTGCAGCTTCTCGGTCAGCAGGCGCGCATGCTGGTCCAGCGGACCTCCGGCGGGGAAGCCGATCACCACACGAATGGGTTTCTCGGGAAATGCCGCAAACGACGTGGCGCTGGCCAGAAGCAGCGTCACCGCTGCCAGGGTCTTGCGGGAGAAGGCCGGGGCAAAAAGAGCAAAGGGAATAAAGCGCATGTTGTCTCTTGTTATGGTTGAGGGTGAAGCGAGGCGAGGCAGCCCGCCCGCCATGGCTGGCACTCATCATAGTCAGCGGCGGTCTCTCAGGCGACAGCTTTTTATCGGGAGCTTCCCCGATGCAAACCTCGCGCCGGCAGGGTAGGCTGGGGGCCCGCCTCGCACAACCCTGGAGCCCGACTTGTCCGACCCGAAAGCAGTTGCATCTGCGCCCCCTCAAGCGAATCCGCACACCCTGCATTACAAGGTCTGGCCCCGGCGTCTGCCCCACCACATCACCGCTCCGGCCATCTCGCTTTGGCACAACCTCGCGGTCAGTGCACTGCGTTACCCGGACAAGCCGGCGCTGGTGTTTTTCGACCGCGCTTTCACCTATGCCGAGGTGCTGGAAAAAGCCGAACGGCTTGCGGCGACCTTGCATGAGATGGGCGTCAAAAAAGGCGACCGGGTGGTTCTCAACATGCAGAATTGCCCGCAGTGGGTGATTGCTCATTTCGCCATCCTGCGAGCCAACGCCGTTGTGGTGCCGGTCAACCCGATGAATCGTGCGGAAGAACTCAAGCACTACATCACCGACCCCGATGCACGGGTTGCCATCACCGCGGCCGACTTGGCTCCTGAGCTGGCCCGGGCCAACGCCCAGCTGGACACGGGAGAGCGGTTGCAGCACATGATCGTCACCCACTACAGCGATGCCTTTGACATGGACGCTGCGTCGGCCGACCTGCCGCCGGCCTGGCGGGAGTGGCTGGGTACGACGCATCCCGTGCCCGACATGCCAGGCGGCACCGTCACCGCCTGGAACGAGGCCGTGGCGCAGGCCGCGCAGGGCCGGCTGCCCGAGCACACCGTCACACCGCAAGACCTGGCGGTGCTGCCCTATACCAGCGGCACCACCGGCCTGCCCAAGGGCTGCATGCACACACACGCCAGCATCATGCACAACGCGATGGCCAGCACCTTGTGGATCAGCAGCACGCCGGAGAACAGGGTGCTTTCGGTGGTGCCCATGTTCCACATCACCGGCATGGTTTCGGTCATGCATGCGGCGATTTACGGCGGCGCCACACTGATCGTCATGCCGCGCTGGGACCGCGAACTCGCCGGAAGGCTGATCTCGCGCTGGCGTGTTACGCACTGGACCAACATCCCCACCATGGTGATTGACTTGCTGGCCAGCCCGAATTTTGCAAGTTTTGACCTCAGCAGCCTGCTCTACATCGGCGGCGGCGGTGCGGCCATGCCGCAGGCAGTGGCACAGCGGCTGTGGGAGCAGTACGGCCTGCGTTTTGCCGAAGGCTACGGCCTGACGGAAACTGCGGCGCCATCACACAGCAACCCGCCCGACGCCACCAAGCAGCAATGCCTGGGCGTGCCCTTTGTCAACGTCGACGCGCGCGTGATCGACCCGACGAGTCTGGAAGAAATGCCACTGGGCGAGCAGGGCGAAATCATCATGAGCGGGCCACAGAATTTCTCCGGCTACTGGAAGCGCCCGGACGCCACGGCGGCGGCTTTCATCGAGATAGACGGCAAGAACTTTTTTCGTTCAGGCGACCTCGGGCGCGTCGATGAAGAGGGCTACTTCTTCATCACCGACCGGCTCAAACGCATGATCAACGCATCGGGCTTCAAGGTCTGGCCGGCCGAGGTGGAGGCGCTGATGTTCAGGCATCCGGCGATCCAGGAGGCCTGCATCATCAGTACCAAGGATACATACCGCGGCGAGACCGTCAAGGCGGTGGTGGTGCTGCGGCAAAGCCACAAGGGCCAGGTCAGCGAGGAAGACATCATCAACTGGTGCAAGGAAAACATGGCGGCCTACAAATACCCGCGTGTGGTCCAGTTTGTGGATGTCCTGCCGAAGAGCGGCTCGGGCAAGGTGATGTGGCGCACGTTGCAGGAGGCGGAAGGCGCTTCGGCCTGATGTATTGATGGTAAAAAGTGCTTCCAGCCCTTTTGCAGCGGGCTCCAATAGCTATTAAAAAAAGAGCAAATCCACTGCCCATGCTGAACATGGACAGCGTGGTGTATGGTGCGCAACAGGCACTGCAGGAGATTCCGATGAACACACAGGCACCCAGCACGGCATGGCAGGAACGGATCGCCGATGACGAAGCGGCGCGGTATGAAGGTTACGCCCGGCGTTTTGCAGAGATCCAGCACCGCAAGTCGGCTCGCTACGGCACCGGCCGCACGCTGCACCGCAAGCAACTGACCGCCGCGCGCGGCGAGCTGCGGGTGCTGGCGGACCTTCCTGAATTTGCCAGCCACGGCCTGTTTGCCGCGCCGGCTTCCCATGAGGTGCTGCTGCGCCTTTCCAATGGCGGACTGAACAAGGCCAGCGACAGCATGCCCGACATCCGCGGGTTTTCGTTCAAGGTCTGGGGTGTGAGCGGCGACAGTGCGCTGGGCGGTCCGGTCCTGAGCCAGGATTTCACGCTGATCAACCAGGAGAAGTTTGCATTTGCCGGCAGCGCAGAGTTTGTTGATCTGGTCGAAGCCGCCTCGCATGGCAATGCCGCCCTGGTGAAGTTTTTCTTCAAGCGTTATGGCTTATATCGCGGGCCTGTGCAACTGGCCAAAATGCTCAAAACCGCAGCTAAATCCTTCAAGGGTTTCACCACCGAACCTTTTTTCAGCAGCGTACCCATGGCCTGCGGCCCCTATGCTGTGCGCGTGCGGTTGTTGCCTGCTTCCAGCAACGGACCGGCCTCGGCCGATGCCCAAAAAGACTGGGGCGCAGACTTCAGCCAGCGGCTGGCCACCGGCGCCCTGCAGTACGAGCTGCAGCTGCAGCCCTTTGTGGACGAGAAGACAACGCCGATTGAAGATGCTTCGGTCAACTGGCCCACGCCTTACACCACGGTTGCCTTGCTCACGCTGCCGCAGCAGACTGCCAGCCAGGCCTTGTTGGAACAGGCCGAAAGCAACGTGTTCGACCCCTGGCAGGCTTTGGCGCTGCATCGTCCGCTGGGCGACGTGCAGCGGGCCCGCAAGGTGGTTTATTTCCAGAGCCAGCAAGGCCGCGGGGCAAGCGCCAAGCCCTTGTCCTGAGCATTCCGTCCAGATGGCCCCCGCAGCACCGCCCGAGGGGCTGGGTTGGTAATTAAAATGGCCATAAGCCCTTGCTCCCTGTGTCTGTGTAGCTACTGAAACCATAGCAATTGGCGCCAACAGAGGCCGGCCGTGTTTCCTGTGGCGGGGCCGGCGCACCGGGTTTTGCACTGAAAAGGAAGCGGTTAAAGTCAAACCCCGACAGGCGAACAAAAGCGCGACGCACAGCGCCCCACCCACATGGCAAACCTTTCCTTTCCCACTCCCCCGCAGGACAAGCCGCTCGAAGGCTGGCGCCTGCGTTGGTACACGATTATTTTCGAGGCCGACACACGTGCCGGACGCCTGTTTGACCAGGCCCTGATTGCCGTCATCCTGCTGAGCATCGTGGTGGTCATGGCCGACAGCGTGCAGTCGGTGCATCGCACGCATGGCCCGTCGCTGGCCGCCGCGGAATGGCTGTTCACCCTGCTGTTCACGGCGGAATACGTGGCGCGCCTGCTGTGTGTGCGCCGGCCGCTCAGGTATGCCACCAGTTTCTTCGGCATCATCGACCTGGTGGCTGTGTTGCCGACTTACCTGGCCCTGTTTTTCCCCGAACTGCACGCTCTCATCGACGTGCGTGTGCTGCGCCTGCTGCGCGTGTTCCGCGTCTTCAAGCTGGCGGCCTATGTGGCCGAGTACCAATTCCTCGGCCGCGCCCTGGCGGCCAGCGGCCGCAAGATCCTGGTCTTTCTTTCGGCCGTGTTGATGGTGGTGCTGGTCATGGGTACGCTGATGTATGTGGTCGAGGGCCAGACCAACGGCTTTACCAGCATCCCGACCTCGGTCTACTGGGCCATCAGCACCGTCACCACCGTGGGGTTTGGCGACATCACGCCCAAGACCGATCTGGGCCGGCTGATCGCATCTTTCATGATGCTGATGGGTTGGGGCATCCTGGCGGTGCCTACCGGCATCGTCACCGCCGAAATGGCGGCGCAACGGCGCGAACAACTCTCCCAGGCGCCCACCACCCGGACCTGCCAAGCATGCCTGAGTGAGGGCCATGCGGCCAACGCTTCCTTCTGTTTCAAGTGCGGCGCGCGCCTGCCGCCGTACCAGCGGCAGGGTGCAGGAGCGGATCAGGTGCCGTCAGGAAGAACCAAGGGCTAAGGATTAGCCGCCTGGGGTCAACCTGCGCGGCGTGATCTCCACCGATTCCGCGCCGGTGCTCATCCACACCGTGCCGTCCTGCACCGTCACCTGGAGCTGGATGGTGCGGTTGGCCAGCTTCGCCAGGGCCTGGCTTTGCGCCGCGTCGATCTGCCACACCACCAGGTTGGCGGCGCGGGTGAGTTTGGTTTCCATGGTTTTCCACCACACCGGGGTACTGCTGGCAAAGCTGTAGACGCTGACCCGTTCTGCCCGGCCGGCCGCACGCATCAGACGCTTGTCGTCGGGCTGGCCCACGTCAATCCAGTGCAGGATGGCGTCGGTGTAGTCCTTGTGCCAGAGGGCCGCTTCATCGACATCCCACAAGTCCTTGGCAAACTCCAGGTGGCCGCGCTTGTCGTCAGCGGGCACGTTCAGTGCAAAGGCCAGCAGCCGGATCATCATGCGTTCGTCCGCCTCGGAGGGGTGGCGCGCAATCGTCACGTTGTGGTCGCCGTACACGCCGCGGTCCATGTCGGCGATTTGCAGCTGGGCTTTGTAGATGGTGGCCTTGAGTGCCATGGTGTTTCTTCTGGTGGGTGGAGCGGTCGGTAACCCTCTATTGGAACAGACCAGCGGGCCGGCGCGGCTCTGGCTATAGTGAAGCCATGATTCGATTGTCCGTACTTGATCAATCCGTGGCCGTGACCGGCCGCAGCGAGGATGCTTCCATCCGCGAAACCCTGGCCCTGGCACAACACTGCGAAGCCCTGGGTTATGAACGCTTCTGGCTCAGCGAGCACCATAGCCACCCGACGATTGTGGGCAGCGCGCCCGAGGTGCTGATGGCAGCCATCGCTGCCACCACGCAGCGCATCCGCATCGGCAGCGCCGGCGTGATGCTGCCGCACTATTCGTCGCTCAAGGTGGCCGAGCAGTTTCGTGTGCTGGAGGCGCTGGCGCCGGGACGCATTGACCTGGGTGTCGGGCGCGCACCGGGTTCGGACGGCCGCACCGCCCAGTTGCTGAATCCGAATGCGCGCCATGCGGCTGATCACTTTCCGCTGCAGGTGCGCGAGCTGCAGGCCTGGATCAGCGGGACAGAGTTGCCGGAAGACCACCCCGGCCGCGGCGTGAGCGCCAACCCGACAGGACCGAGCGCCCCCACGCTCTGGATGCTGGGCAGCTCCAACTACGGCGCGCAGCTGGCGGCGCATTATGGTCTGCCGTATGCGTTTGCTTACTTCATCACGGACGGGCAGGGTGTTGAAGAAGCGATCGCCCTGTACCGCGAGTTGTACCGGCCCAGCGCGCCCCACCCTGTGCCGCAGCCAGCGCTTTGTGTGTGGGCCCTGGCGGCCGATACCGAAGCCGAGGCCTGGCAGCTTTTCTCCAGCCGTGAACGTTGGAAAATCGACCGGAACAAAGGTGCCCTGGGGCCGCTCCAGTCTCCGGCCGAAGTTGCGCAGCGTCCGTACGGTGCGGCAGAGCAGGGCGATGCCGAGCGGCTTCGCAGCACGGCGCTGGTGGGCACTGCCGCGCAGGTCGCCGGCAAGCTGCGCGCGCTCTCGGAGGCGCTGCAGGTCGAAGAGCTCGTGGTCATCACCTGGGCACATGATCCCGTCGCCCGGCGCCGTTCCTACGAGTTGCTGGCGCAGGAGTTTTGCAGCGTGCCAGTCCGGCCCGGACTACGCTGATTTTTTTTCATCCAACGAGACAACACCGAGGAACACCCATGACTTCTCCCCTGTTCAGCGCCACCATTGCCGGCAGCCTGCCCAAACCCGCCTGGCTGTCCGAAACCCAGAAACTCTGGCCCCAATGGAAGGCCGAAGGCGCCGAGCTGGCGCAGGCCAAGCTTGACGCCACGCTGCTGTGGATCAAGGCGCAGGAAGACGCGGGCCTGGATGTGATCGGCGACGGCGAGCAGTCGCGCCAGCACTTTGTGCACGGCTTTCTCGAACAGGTCGAAGGCATCGACTTCGAGCACAAGGTCAAGATGGGCATACGCGACAACCGGTATGACGCCATGGTGCCGCAGGTCGTGTCTGCGCTCAAACTCAAGGGCCGCGTGCATGCGGCCGAAGCGCAGCTGCTGCGCGCCCACACCACGCGCAAGATCAAGTTCACACTGCCCGGCCCGATGACGATTGTCGATACCGTGGCCGACCAGTTTTATGGCGACCGCGCCAAGATGGCCATGGCTTTTGCCGAGCTGCTCAACCAGGAGGCGAAGGCGCTGCAGGCCGATGGCGTGGACATCATCCAGTTCGACGAACCGGCCTTCAATGTGTATATGAAAGACGCCGCTGATTGGGGCGTCAAGGCGCTGGAGCGCGCCGCCCAAGGCCTGACCTGCACCACCGCCGTTCATATCTGCTATGGCTACGGCATCAAGGCCAACAATGACTGGAAGGAAACGCTGGGCCAGGAATGGCGCCAGTACGAAACGGTGTTTCCGGCACTGGCCAGAAGCAGCATCAAGCAGGTCAGCCTGGAGTGTTACCACTCGCATGTGCCGCCGCACCTGATGGCCCTGCTCGAGGGCAAGGATGTCATGGTCGGCGTGATCGACGTGGCCAGCGACGAGATCGAAACGCCGGAGCAGATTGCAGACACCATCGGCGAGGCGCTGAAATACGTGCCGAAGAACCGCTTGCTGCCTTGTACCAACTGCGGCCTGGCACCCATGAGCCGGGACGTGGCACTCAAGAAATTGCAGGCGCTGGCGCAGGGCGCCGCGCTGGCGCGGGAGCGCTACCAGTGAGCACCGGCCACACCCATGGCCACGCGCACGACGCCCCGTGGAAGCACGACGGCGTGCGCGTGATTCCCGGCGGCCAGCTTGATGGCAACGTGCCGTCCACTCCCGGCATGGACCGCAAGGCCGCCATCAACTTCGCCCGTGTCGGCGCGCAAAAACTCTGGGCCGGCACGGTCACCATCCATGCCAACGCCAAAACCGGCGCGCATCACCACGGCCATCTTGAAAGCGTGATTTACGTGGTGAGAGGACGCGCCCGCATGCGCTGGGGCGAGCAACTGGAGTTCACGGCCGAGGCTGGCCCCGGCGACTTCATCTACGTGCCGCCTTATGTGCCCCACCAGGAAATCAATGCCAGCCCGACCGAGTTGCTCGAGTGCGTGTTGTGCCGCAGCGATGGCGAGGCGGTGGCCATCAATCTCGACATCGCGCCAGCCGAAAAGCCCGAGCAGGTGTTGTGGATAGACCCGACCCATCCGCAGGGCGGCGTCTGAGAAAACTTGTAAAGGGCCGGTCAAGCCGGTGTTCGCGCGAGGTGAAGCACTGCGCAACTGCGCAAAACCGCACACTTTGAAGGGGCTTGCGCTAACCTTCCCTTACGAATGTCACTTCGTCCTACATGCGCGTTGACACGAGGTGGGTACAACAGAGGCTCACACAAGGAGTACCCATCATGGATACAAACAATCAAGTCCCGGCGACGCCGGGTGCCCAGCCCGGTTTTTCCCAGCGCATGCAGCACAGCAAGGCGCTCATCGCCATTGTGGCGGTGCTCGGCGTCACCGTGATGGCGCTGGCCGCTGCGCTGGTGGTGAACCGTTCTGACGCGCAGCCCGGCGGTACCGAAGCTGCGGCCCCCACGACCCAGTCGAACACGGCCGGCAAGCTGGCCAGCACCGACACCAAGCCGGCGCCCGAAAAACCAGTACCCGCGAAACCGGCCGTCCAGCCCCGGCCTGTTGCCGTCGCGCAGGCTCCCGCACCCAAACCCGTGGTGTGTGCCGATTGCGGCACGGTGGAAGCCGTCACCCCCGTACAACGCCAGGGCCAGGTCAACGGCGTGGCGGTAGGCAACACCACGATCGGCCTGGGCACTGTTGCCGGCGGCGTGGTTGGCGGCCTGCTGGGCAACCAGGTGGGCGGTGGCAACGGCAAGACGGCCATGACCGTGCTCGGTGCGGCTGGCGGCGCGTTTGCCGGCAACCAGATCGAGAAGAACATGAAGAAGGTCACGGTCTACCAGGTGCGTGTTCGCATGCACGACGGCTCGACCCGCACCGTCGAGGTGTCCAGCTCGGTTCCGGTGGGCTCGCGCGTGATTGTTGAAGGCAACAACCTGCGCATGGCCTGATTCTGCGCCGCCCTTTCGCGGGCGGCCGGCCTTCCGAAGCAGGCGTGATGGGTAACCATCACGCCTTTCTTTTTGCCTTTTTCCGGGTCCCGTTCACAGCTAGGAGCCTGCGCGGCAGAAGGAGCGTCGGCTACAAAGCGGCCGCGACGGCCCATTTTTCACCGGCTTTTTGCCCATAGCTACGGCTATGGGGCTGCAAACCCCGCAAAAACTGTGCTCGCCGGGGCCACTTTTCGCTTCGACGCCTTCTGCCGCGCAGACTCCTGGCACGGAGTGTGCGAAGATTGTTCACGCAATTCCCGTTCTCCTCCGCGCAGCGGACCCCAGCAATCCATGAAAGAAGTGTATGAAGGCCATCTGGAACGGCGCAGTCATTGCGCAATGCGACGACACCGTGGTGCTTGAAGGCAACCACTACTTTCCCGAAAGCGCGCTCAACCGCGACTACATCACCTTCAGCAACCACCACACCATGTGTGCCTGGAAAGGGCAGGCCAGTTATTACTCGCTGCTGGTCAACGGTGAAATGAATACCGACGCCGCCTGGTACTACCCCGACCCGAAGCCCGAGGCCGAGAACATCAAGGGCCATGTAGCCTTCTGGAAGGGTGTGAAGATCGAAGCCTGAATTCCTGAGGAGACCTGACCATGTTCAAGCACATCCTGCTGCCGGTTGACGGCTCATCCACCTCGATGATGGCGGTAGACAAGGCGTGCGGGCTGGCCCAGGCCTTTCACAGCCAGGTGACGGTCATCTACGTGATCGATCCCTACGCGTTCAGCGGTGTCGGTACCGATTTCGCCTACGGGCAGGCCCAGTACCTGGGCGCGGCCACCACCGAAGCCAACGAAGCGCTCAAGAGCGCCACGCAGGTGCTGGAGGCTGCGGGCGTGAAGGTCAAAGCGTCCATCATCGAGGGCCATGCCATTTACCGCGGCATCCTGGAGACCGCCAGTTCCATCGGCGCCGACCTGATCGTGCTCGGTTCGCACGGCCGCCGCGGACTCGAAAAGCTCGTGCTCGGCAGCGTCGCTGCGCAGGTGCTGTCTCATGCCCACCTGCCGATACTCGTGGTTCGCGACTGAGTCTTTCACACGGACGTTGCCCAGTCCCGCCGGGTTTGGCATCAAATTGGCCTGTAGCCCTTGTCCGTCGGGCGAAAACAGCTATTGAACTTATAGCAACTCATTTTTCTGACTGTCATCCCGGACTTGATCCGGGATCCATACAGGCGATCCTTTAACGCCCCCGTTCGGGCTGGGCTTGGCCTGTCCTGAGCTTGTCGAAGGATCGAAGGATCGAAGGATCGAAGGGTCGAAGCCGTCTTTGCCTCTTCCACTGGAGGTCTGCCAGCAAGCCGGGGGTTGCCCGGCGGCAACTCACTTTCTTTTTGCGTCGCCAAAAAGAAAGTAAGCAAAGAAAAAGGCGACCCGATGGTCTGGGTCCTTCCGCTTCGCTGCAGGCAACCTGCGGTGCTCGGCAAAAGCAGGGTCTCGCTCGAACTCGGCTTCGCCTCAGACAATCGCGAGCCCTGATCCGCTTTTGCCTGTGCTCCTCGGCCCAGCCCGACGGGTGGGGGAAATGAATACGAATACGGATGCGGGGACACATGACGCGCTTTGCGCGCCGTGTGTCAATCGCGCACGTCAGCCACCGGCTGGCTGCCGAAGTCGGGCCGGGCGAGGTAAGCCAGGATGCGTGCGGCGGCTTCGTCGGGTGAGGTGAGCTGACCTTTGTCCTTGAGGCTGATGAAGTTGTGCTGGTCGGGAAAGGCCGAGGCATCGGCACCGCGCAACTGGACCTGCATGTCGGTATCGATCACGCCCGGCGCCAGCGAGCAGACGGTTGCGCCGTTGGGTTTGAGTGCTTCTTCCAGCGCGACGCAGCGCGTGAAATGGTCCATGCCGGCCTTGGCCGCGCAATAAATGGACTGCGAGGCCATCGCCTTGCGGCCCAGCCCCGAGGAAATGTTGAGCACCTTGCGCCGGGCTGGCCAGCTTTCGGTGGCGCGCAGAAAAACCGTGGTGAGCAGCATCGGTGCTTCCAGGCCGACGCGCAGGCCCTGGCGCAGATCGTCAGCATCCGCTTCGCTGAGCGGGCCGATACGCGGAATCATGCCGGCGTTGTTGATCAGCACGGCGCTGGCAAAGCCGGCATGAGCCTGCTCCCGCAGCCATTGCTCCAGGCGCGCACTGATGTCTGCGCCCCGGGCCAGGTCCTGCGTCCATTGCTGCAGGGGTGTGCCGGCCATCTTGGCCTGCGCGGCCAGTGTTTCGTTGGCCTTGCGCGAGATGCACAGCAGGCTGTTGCCGGGCATGAGCAGCTTGCGGGCCATCGCCAGCCCCATGCCGCGCGAGGCGCCGGTCAGGATAAAAAGATGTTGGGTCATGGCTGTTGATATTACCGACAAAACGGGAGCCCGCAGGCGTTGACTTGCCGTTCAGGCGGACACCACGATGGGAAAACGTGCCTGCAGTCCGTCGCTGCCTGGCACAAAAGCCACGGTCAGGGCCGCCCGGTCGGTATCGCCCAGGTTGCGCCATAGGAAGTCGCGCGCATTGCCCGGGTCGCCCGCGACGTAGAGCTGGGTGGTCAGCAATTCACGCAGTCCGAGTTTGACCTTGACATGGATATGCGGCGTGCGGCCGGCATAGGCCACCGGGCGCAGGGTGCGAAAGCGGTAGCGGCCATCGGCACCGACGGCCACGCGGCCGAAGCCCTGGAAGCGGCGGTCCGCCTTGCCGCCGTCAGCGGGGTGGTGGTAATGGCCGGCGTGGTCGCATTGCCAGATTTCCACCTGCGCGCCGGCCACTGGCTTGCCGGCCAGGTCGTTGACCTGGCCCTCGACCCAGGCACTTTGCCCTTCCGTATAAGCCAGCGTACCGTTGCGCAGCAAATCATGGTCTGTGTCCCTCGGCAGGACGAGCGGGTAGTAGGGTCCTTCGGTTTGGGCCGGTGTGGCTCTGAGGCCTGCAGCCGGCTGGGCACGCGCGCCCAGCCACAGGGCAGGTGCTGCCACCAGTGCAGCTGCCACCGTGCGGCGGCGCAGCGTGGCGCGGGCGGGGGAAGGCGGTGGGGCTGGGCGCATCGAAGGTCTCCGGTGATCAGCATGGGACGCGAAAACCGCGCTGAAGTTCCGGCGCCGCGCCGTTTTGTCAGAAGGGCGCAGGGCTTTCGAACTGCAGGGGCTCGCCGCTGGCCGGATGCACAAAACGCAGCGCACAGGCATGCAGCAGCAGCCGCGGCGCCCTGGCCTGCACTGCCGGCGGCGCGTACAGCCGGTCCCCAAGAATCGGGTGCCCCAGGGCTTGCAGGTGCACACGCAGCTGGTGCGAGCGGCCGGTCACGGGTTCAAGCTCCACCCGTGTGCCGCCGATGGCCGCTTCGATGGCCACAGCCCTCCATCGCGTCTGGCTGGGCTTGCCATGTTCCGCGTCAATGACACGCAAGGGGCGGCGCGGCCAGTCCACCACGATGGGCAGGTCGATCAGGCTCCAGCCGTCCGGCCCGGGCGCGGCAACGGGCTGCCCATCGACGATGGCGATGTAACGCTTGTGGATGTCCCTGTGTTCGAACAGGGCGCCAAGTGCACGCTGGATGGCCATGCTGCGCGCCATCAGCATCAGGCCCGAGGTGGCCATGTCCAGCCGGTGCACCACCAGGGCGTCGGGGTAGTGCGCCTGGACGCGGGCACTCAGGCAGTCCTGCTTGTCCTCGCCTCTGCCCGGCACCGACAGCAGGCCGGCAGGTTTTTCCAACACCAGCAGGGCGGCATCGGCATGGACAAGGGCAAAACCGGCGGTGTTGCCGGGGTGAGCGCCATTACCTGCGGCGTCATGGTTTTGCAGCGGGATTGCGCTCATGATTCATCCATCAGCAACTACCTTGAAGGAGAAAAATCATGAGCGACGCAGGTGCCATTTCGATTGCATGTGGTTTATTGATCGGCCTGGGAGCCATCGGAGCCTGCCTGGGCATAGGCGTGATGGGTGGCCGGTTCATCGAAGGATCGGTCCGCCAGCCCGAGCTGATGGAGCCGCTGCAGGTCAAGATGTTTTTGCTCGCCGGCCTGATCGACGCCAACTTCCTGATCGGTGTGGGCGTGGCCATGCTGCTGATGTTTTCCAACCCGCTGCGGGGCTAGGGCCTCGCGCATGGCCTTTTTGATCGCAACGCATCTTGCATAAATAGTGTGAACAGGCCCTACGCGCGCGGCGGAGGGAAGTTGTGAACCGGCGGACTTGCCCGCCGGACTTCACGCAGCATGAAGAGGTAAAGGCTTTCAACCTTTTCACGGGCCCAGGGCGTCTTGCGAAGGAACTTCAGGCTGGACGCCACGCTGGGTTCGCTGGTGAAGCAGCGGATGTTGATGCGCCGGCCCAGTTCTTCCCAGCCGTAGTGCTCCGACAGCGCCGTGACGATGGCCTCCAGCGTCACGCCATGCAGCGGGTCTGTCATGGAGCCCCCACGCTTGTCGCTACGCGTACTACGCTGCCCCCCGAGGGGGCGCTGCGCCTGCGGGCCGGCAAAGCCGGACCCGCGGCCCTGGCTGGTGAAGAAGGAGCCCCCACTGGCGTGGCTGCTTTATTTGTTCTTGAGCTTGCCGCGCAAGGGGACTTGCGTGACGATGGTCGGACGCACCGCATCGGGTGACACGGCTTTTGGGGGAGACGTGTCTTTCTTCGGCTTCTTGACCATCTTGTCCTTGTTTTGCTGTCCTTTTGCCATGGTGTTCTCCGTTGGGTTGATGGGATATGCGGTGATTATCAGTGCAACTTGATGCGCGGGCGGTAGGTCCGGTCAATCATTTCCGACAGCGTGATCAGCGCGGTTTTTTTCCAGCCGCCCAGCGCCAGCTGGTGCTGCTTGTGCAGCGCCCAGTACATGATTTTGGCAAGCTGCCCTTCGACGAAAAAGCTGCCCTTGGTCAGGCTGCCCATCAGGCTGCCGACCGAGGAGTACTCCGACAGCGACACCAGCGATCCCTGGTCGCGGAAAACAAAGGGCTGGACAGGTTCGCCGCGCTGCAGCCGCGGCAGCGCCTTGACCAGGTACATGGCCTGCTGGTAGGCCGCCTGTGCGCGCGGCGGCACCCAGGTGCCGTCGGGTTGCTGGCAGGCGGCGCAGTCGCCGAAGGCATAAATGCCGGGGTCGGCGGTCTGCAGGTTGCCGTTGACGACCAGCTGGTTGAGCCGGTTGGTTTCCAGTGGATTTTCCCCGCCCAGCGTCTTCAGGAAATCGCCGGCCTTGACGCCGGCTGCCCAGACGCTCAGGCTCGATGAAATCACCTTGCCGCTGGCCATCTTCAGGCTGTCCGCGGTGACTTCGATCACTTTCTCGTTGGTGTGCACCTCGATGGCCAGCTTGCGCAGCTCGCGCAGGGCCGACTCGCTCAGGCGTTCGGGCAACTGCGCCAGCAGGCGCGGTGCCGCTTCGACCAGCACGATCTGCAGGTCTTTTTCCGGATGGATGTGGTCAAAGCCGAAGTTGGCCAGTACCTTGGCCGACGCATGCAACTCGGCCGCGAGTTCCACACCGGTGGCGCCGCCGCCGACGATGGCGACTGTCAGGCGGCCGCTGCCGGCGCTGCGCGGCACGGTCTGCGCGCGTATGCAGGCGTTGATCAGGCGGTCGTTGAAGCGTTTGGCTGCCTGCGGGCTGTCCAGCTTGATGGTGTGTTCGGCTGCGCCCAGCGTGCCGAAGTCGTTGGTCTGGCTGCCCACCGCAATCACCAGGGTGTCGTAGCCCAGTTGTTGCGCCGGCGTGATTTCGCGCCCGGCGTCGTCATGGCTGGCTGCGAGCTGCAGGATTTTGGCGGCGCGGTCCACGCCTTCGAGGCGGCCCAGGCGGAACTTGAAATGGTTCCAGCGCGCCTGCGCCAGGTACTCTATTTCTTCGGCGTGGGTGTCAAAACTGCCGGCGGCCAGCTGGTGCAACAGCGGCTTCCACACATGGGTGCGCGCCGCGTCAACCAGGGTGATTTCGGCCAGCCCTTTTTTGCCGAGGCGCTTGCCCAGCTGGGTGGCCAGAGCCAGTCCACCTGCGCCCCCTCCGACGATCACAATGCGTTGCATGAAATTTCCTTCCCGGCATCGGGCTGCCGGCTGCGTTGTTATGCCGACATGGTAACTGGCAGGAGGCGGCCGGCAGCCTGACCGGGGGTTGCGGCCCAGGCATCAGTCCACCGTCTGCCGGTAGCGCAGCAGCGCCACCAGGCCGGCGACCAGCATGAAAAGCGCAATCGGCCAGAGATGCGCCGCCACCTCCACCATGCCGTTGCCCTTGAGCATGATGCCGCGCACGATGCGCAGAAAGTGGGTGAGCGGCAGGATTTCGCCGATGGCCTGCGCCCAGGGCGGCATGCCGCGAAACGGGAACATGAACCCGGTCAGCAGCATGGAGGGCAGGAAAAAGAAAAAAGTCAGCTGCATCGCCTGCAGCTGGTTGCGTGCGATGGTCGAAAAGGTAAACCCCACCGCCAGATTGGCGGCAATGAAGACCACCAGCACAACCGAGAGCAGTACCAGGCTGCCCACCATGGGCACGTCGAACAGCAGCCGCGCGGCGATCAGGATCACCGTCACCTGCACGTAGCCGATCAGGATGTAGGGCACGATTTTCCCCAGCATCACTTCCAGCGGCCGTGCCGGCGTGGCCAGCAGGTTTTCCATGGTGCCGCGTTCGCGCTCGCGCGTCATGGCCAGTGCGGTCATCATCACCATGGTCATCGTGAGGATCACGCCGATCAGGCCGGGGATCACGTTGTAGCTGCTCAGGCCTTCGGGGTTGTAGCGGCGCTGCACCCGCACCTCGAATGGCGCTTCGGCCTGCTGGAGGGAAGCCAGCGGGCCATACAGCTCGCGGCCGATGGAACGCTGGCCGATGCCGTTCAGTGCCGCGATGGCATTGCCGGTGGCAGCCGGATCGCTGGCATCGGCGGCAAGCAGCATGGCCGGGTGCTCGCCACGCATGAGCTTGCGCGAGAAACCGCTCGGGATGACGAGCACGAACTGCACCTTGCCGGTAGCCAGCAGCTCGTCGCCTTCGCTCTCGCTTTGCAGGCGGTGGGTGATGCGGAAGTAGCCTGAATTCTCCAGGCCGGCCACAAAGCTGCGCGAGAACTCGCTCTGGTCGGCCACCATGATTGCGGCAGGCAGATGCTTTGGGTCGCTGTTGATGGCAAAGCCAAACAGCAGCAGTTGCACGATGGGAACACCCACCATCATGCCGAAGGTCAGGCGGTCACGGCGCACCTGGCGGACCTCCTTGATCAGGATGGCAAGAAAACGCGACCAGCTCACGCGACTGCTCCGGCGAAGTTGTCCTGCGCATCCTGCATGAGCGCGATGAAGACATCTTCCAGGCTGGGTGCAATGGCTTGCGACGTCAGCCCTTCGGAAGGTAGCGCGCCCAGCGCGTCCTCGATGGCCTGGGTGCTGGAGGCACTCACGTGCAGCGTGGTGCCGAAAGGCGCTACCGTGCGGATGCCAGGGGCTTCGCGCAGGCGATGCGCCACCGCAATCAGGTCGGGGCCGGAGACCGCCCAGGTCACCAGCCCGGCGCCGGCAATCACTTCGGCCACGGTGCCGCGTGTGAGCAGCTTGCCGTAGGCGATGTAGGCCAGCTCGTGGCAGCGTTCGGCTTCGTCCATGTAGTGGGTGGAGACCAGCACCGTGAGGCCCGCGGCGGCGAGGTCGTGGATCTGGTCCCAGAAGTCGCGCCTGGCGGCCGGGTCCACACCTGCCGTGGGTTCGTCCAGCAGGAGCAGCCGCGGGCTGTGGATCAGGCAGGCAGCCAATGCCAAGCGCTGTTTCCAGCCGCCCGAAAGCGCGCCGGCCAGTTGTGTGCGGCGTGTCAGCAGGCCCAGGCGCTCCAGCGTTTCGCTGACCTTGCGCGGGCGTTCCTGCACCGCATAGACGCGCGCGATGAAGTCGAGGTTTTCCTCGATCGTCAGGTCTTCGTACAGGCCAAAACGCTGCGTCATGTAGCCCACTTCGCGCTTGATGAGAGCGGCCTCCGTGCGGATGTTGTAGCCCATGCAGGTGCCCTCGCCCTCGTCGGGCGTGAGCAGGCCGCACAACATGCGGATGGTGGTGGTCTTGCCGCTGCCGTTGGGGCCGAGAAAGCCGTAGATGCGGCCTTTGGGCACGTGCATGTCGAAATGGTCGACCACCACGCGGTCGCCGTAGCGCTTGGTCAGGCCCCGGACGTCGATCAGCGCGGGCTCGCCGGTGGCCGTGTTCATGAGCCCGGCCCGGCAGGCCTGGCACCCAGCCACACTTCCAGCGGCTGGCCCGGGTGCAGGCGGCGCGCGTCCTGCAGATTGGGGCGGGCCTCGACCATGAAGACCAGGCGGGCGCGGTTTTCCTTGCTGTAGATGATGGGTGAGGTGTATTCGGCTTCCCGTGCGATGAAGCTGATTTTGGCCGGGATGGCCGCGCCGCAGCCGTCGCATTGCAGGCTGACCTCCTGGCCCACGGCGATGGCGCCCAGCTGCTGCTCCGGCAGGAAAAAGCGCGCCTTGATGTTGGCCGGCGGCAGCAGCGTGAGCACGGGCGCGCCTGCCGGCACCCACTCGCCTTCACGATACAACACGTCGGCCACATCGCCCGCCACCGGCGTGCGCTGGGTTTTCTGGTCAAGCCGCCAGCCCGCCTGTTCAAGCTGCGCCTGCGCTGCCTTGACTTCCTGCCCGGCGGCGCTGATTTCGGCCTCGCGCGCACCCTGCAGGGCCTGGCGCAGCTGGGCATTGAGTTCGTTGACGCGGCCCTGGTCACGCGCCACGGCCGCGCGGGCCTGGTCGAGGGCCGCAGGTGACAGGAACTGCTGCGCCACCAGCCGGGTGCTGCGCGCCAGCTCGGCCGACGACAGCCGCAGCGCGGCCTCGCCCTGCGCCAGCTGCGCGCGGATGGCGGCCAATTCGTCGGGCCGCTTGCCCTGGCGCAGGTTGGCCAGCTCGTCCTGGGCCCTTGCCACGCGAAAGCCGGCTTCTTCGCGTGCGGCGCGTTCACTTTCCTGCTCCAGCACGAAGGCCGCCGCCGAAGCTGCTGCCTGGTCACCTCGTTTCAGGTGCAGCCTGGCCAGTGTGCCGCTGACGGGCGCAGCCAGCCGGATGTATTCGGCCTCGACATAACCGGGGAAGGACTCCGGTGCCTTGTCGCCGCAGGCGGCCAGCCCGATGACCGCAAGCAGAGCGCCCCAGCGCAGCAGGATTTTCATGGCTTGTCCTTTGCCTTGCCGGCAAGCCCGCGCAAGGCGAATTCGATGCGCTGGGCGAGTGCCTGTTCGGACAGCACCATGGCGGCAGGGCCTTCGGAGCCCGGGTTCTGCTGCAGGGCGGTGCCCACGAGGATGGGGGCGGCCACGGCGCCGGCCATGAAGGCGATGACCTGCGGCACGGGCGCCGGCGCCATGCTGCCTTCCCATTGCGCTTCCTGCACCAGCGAGGCAATGACACCGATATGGCGCGGCAGGTTGGCCTTGAGGAATTCCGCCGACAGGGGCTCTCCGCCCATTGCGTCGCCCAGGATGCGCACCAGCAGGCGCCGGTTTTTCAGGCCAAAGCTGCCGAGCACGCCCAGTGCATCGCGCAGGTTTTGCATGGGCGGATGGGCCGGGTTCACGCGCAGTGTCAGGGCCGAGAACATTTCTTCATAGGTGCGCTCGAGCACCGCCTTGATGAAATTTTCCTTGGTCTTGAAATGGTAATGAAACATGCCGAGGTTGACACCGGCATGCTGGGTCAGGCGCCGCACCGAAAGGCCGGCGCAACCGGTCGTGGGCAGGAGCTCCAGCCCGGCGTCGAGAAGCAGCTCGTCGATGTACTGGGAGGGGCGGACCATGGAGTTACTATACGTTCGACTAATAACAAGGTCAAGCAGGAATGGGGACAATCGCTGAGCCTATGCCTTCCCATACCCTCGCCGACCTCTTTGCTCAGCGCAGCTTCATGCGCTTCTGGTTCGCGCGGTTGTTCGGCACCACGGGCAACCAGATGCTGATGGTGGCCGTGGGCTGGCAGATGTATGCGCTGACAGGCAGTGCCTGGGACCTCGGCCTGGTCGGCCTCTACCAGTTCGTGCCGGCGCTGCTGCTGACGCTGCTGGCCGGCCATGCGGCCGACCGCCTGCACCGCGGCCGCATCGTGGCCGCCTGCCTGGTCATGCAGGCGGCGGTGGCGCTCATCCTGGTGGCTGCAACACAGGGCTGGGGTGCACCCGCGCAATGGGCCTCGCGTGAGTTGCTGCTGGCGCTATCGGTTGTGCTGGGCGCGGCCCGTGCCTTTCAGATGCCGGCCCAGCAGGCCCTGACCCCGGTGCTGGTGCCACCCACCATGCTGCCGCGCGCCATGGCCTTCAGTTCGGCCGGCATGCAGGCCGCGGTGATTGGCGGGCCGGCCCTGGGCGGCTTGATTTTTGTCGCCGGTGCCAGCGCTGTGTATGCCTGTTGTGCCTTTCTTTTTACCTGCGGCTGCGTGCTGGTTGGCGCGTTGCGCTACGAGCACGCTGCCCTGCCGCGCGAACCGGTGTCATTGCGCACCCTATTCGCCGGGGTGGAGTTTGTCTGGCGGCGCAAGGCCTTGCTGGGTGCCGTGTCGCTGGACCTGTTTGCCGTGCTGCTCGGCGGTGCCACGGCACTCCTGCCGATGTTTGCCGCAGACATCCTGCACGTCGGCCCGTGGGGGCTGGGGCTGCTGCGCGGCGCGCCGGCCGCGGGTGCCCTGCTGATGTCGGTGCTGCTCACGCGCTGGCCGCTGAGCCGCCAGGTCGGCCGCACCATGCTTGGTGCGGTGGCGCTCTACGGCGTCTGCATGGTGGTCTTCGGCCTGTCCACCAGCTTTGTGCTGTCGCTCGGTGTGCTGGCCGTTTCGGGCGGCGCCGACATGGTCAGCGTGGTGGTGCGCCAGACGCTGGTGCAACTGGAAACACCGGACGCCATGCGTGGCCGGGTCAGCGCGGTGAACTCGGTGTTCATCGGTGCCTCCAATCAGCTCGGTGAATTCGAATCCGGCGCCAGCGCCGCACTGCTCGGGCCGGTCGGCTCGGTGGTGCTGGGCGGTGTCGGCACCTTGCTGGTGGCTGCGTCCTGGCTGCGGCTGTTTCCGTCGCTGGCCAGGCGTGACCGCATGGACAGCCAGTAGTCCGGCTGCGTTTGCCTACTTGTTGTCAGCCGCGCGCATGCGGTTGACTTCCGTGGGCGTGACTTCGGCTGCCTGGTTACCCCAGGCGCTGCGCAGGTAGGTCAGCAGCGACGCCAGCTCGCCGTCGCTGAGCACCAGCACAAACGGCGGCATGCCGAAAGGCCGCGGGTTGCCGGCTGTAGCCGGAGCGTAGCCGCCGTGCAGCACGACCTGCACCAGGTTGGCGGTGGACGCCATGGTCACCGCGCGGTTGCCGGCCAGCGGCGGATAGGCGCCCGGCACGCCGCGGCCCTGTTCGCCGTGGCACTCCGCGCAATGCTGGCCATAAAGCTTGGCGCCGTCGCGTGCAGCCGTGCTGTTGCCGCTGGCGGCTGGCGTGGCGCTTGCCACGGCAGCAGGCGGCAGGGATTTCAGGAAGATCGCCATCGCGTTCAGGTCTGCATCGCTCAGGTGCTGGGTGCTGTGCAGCACCACTTCCGCCATGGGGCCGAGGACCGAGCCGCGGGGCGACACGCCAGTCTTGAGCAGGGCGGCGATATGCTCCGGCTGCCAGTCGGCCACGCCGGCCTCGGCCGCTGATGTCAGCGAAGGCGCGTACCAGTTCTGCATCGGGATCAGCCCGCCGGCCAGGTCCAGCGGCGTGCTGCTGGCCCCGAGTGCATTGCGTGCGCTGTGGCAGGCGCTGCAATGGCCCAGGCCGCGCACCAGGTAGGCACCGCGGTTCCACTCGGCTGTCTGTGCCGTGTCGGGCGTGTAGGGCCGCGGGCTGAAGTAGAGCGCACGCCACACCGCCAGTGCCGCCTGTGTGCTGAAAGGCCAGCGCAGCGCGTGGGGCGTGTTGGGCTGCGCGGCGGCGGGCAGGCTCTGCAGGTAGGCGTAAAGCGCATCCGAGTCTTCGCGCGTGACCTCGGTGTAGCTGGTGTAGGGGAAGGCCGGGTACAGCAGGCGGCCGTCCTTCGAGCGGCCGTTGTGCATGGCGCGCCAGAAGTGGCTGGCCGACCAGTCGCCGATGCCGGTCGCCTTGTCCGGTGTCAGGTTGCCCGAGAAAACCGTGCCGAACGGCGTGGCAATGCCGCGCCCTCCGGCATACGGGCTGCCGCCGCGTGCCGTGTGGCAGCTCATGCAGTTGCCGGCGCGCGCCAGGTAGGCGCCGCGTTCAACCAGTGCGGGTGAGGCAAGCGCCGTGGCCACTGCCGCCGTGACGTCGGGTTCGTCGCGGAAGTTGAGCTGCCAGACAGCGAGGGTCAGCCCCAGCGCCAGCACGATGCCGGCGAAGAGCCAGGCGGCCAGCCGCTTCATGGCCGGCGGCCCGATGGCGCTGCGGCACTGCCGCAAGCCGGGTCGGCCTGGCCTGCGGCAGCCGGCAGGGTGGGCGCCGGTTTGCTGCTGGCCGGCAAGGGCTGGGCCGCGAGCCAGCTGGTGGCGGCGTTGATGTCTTCGGCGCTCAACTGGGCCACGATTTTTGCCATGCAGTCCGGCGCGTGGGCGCGCCGCTGCCCGGTGCGCCAGGCCCCCAGCTGTGCGTTCAGGTAATCGCGCGGCAGGCCCAGCAGGCCGGGAATGTGCGGCGCCACCCCGGTCATGGCTTGGCCGTGGCAGGACACGCAGGCCGGCAGGCGGCGCGCGGCGTCACCCTGTGTGACCAGCACCTGCCCGCGCCGGAGCACTTCGGGCGTGGTCGCTGGCACCGCCGGCGAGGGGTAGGGCAGGTCCAGCCCCGAAAAATAACTCGCGATTTCCATCAGGTAGGCATCGGACAGCGGGTCGACCAGCTGCGTCATCAGCGCGTAGTGGCGCCGGCCCTCGCGGAAGTTGAGCAACTGGTTGTACAGGTAGCCGGCGGGCTTGCCGGCCAGGCGCGGGTAGTAACCGTCGGGTCCGGCGCGGCCCTGCGCGCCGTGGCAGGCGGTGCAGGCCATGGTGCGCTGGGCGATGGTGTCTTCGAAGGGTGCGGAGTTCGACGCTGCGGCAGACAGCCACAGGACGGCGGCCAGCGTGGCATTGAAAAAGGCGGGACTTCTTTTCACGCAGGCGTTGGTGTCAGCGGGGCTTCACCGCCTGGCGCTGGTGCGCAGGCAGGCCAGGAAGTCGTCCCAGCTGGTTTGCAGTTCCTTGAGGCGTGCGCCTTTGTCGAGCACCGCGCCGCTGGCGGCTTCGGTGCGCCTGACCACCTTGCTCAGGGCGCTGGCCGGCAGGGGGCCGACCTGTTTGCGCAAGGCACCGGCCTTCAGGCGCATGTCGGAGATGGCGTCCTTGACCATCGACTTGTTGGACGCACAGGCGATGCCGCCCACCAGCTCGGCCATTTCCGCCAGGGCCGGGTCCAGGTACCAGACGGCCGCCGAGCCCAGCGCCAGTGCCCAGATGCGCTTGCCGCGCGTAGGCACGACGTGGACCGACGCCGCGCTGGGTGCGGCAGCTTCCTGGGCTGGAGCGGAGGGCGTCTTCATGGCGGAACTGCCGGCAAGGCTGGAATGGAAAGCCTGAATTCTCCCCGACTTGCCGCTGCTGCGCCGGCCGGCGCACGCATGACCCCGTGCTGACCTGTTTTTTTCAGCAGAAAATCGGCCCCAAGCCCTTTGGCAGTGTACGCAAGCAGCTATCAAAAAGAGAGTAGCTTCAGGTTCTGGCGAGCCAGTGGGCGATGCGCCGGCAGACCCAGCCGGCGTCATCGTGCGGCAGGTCGTGGCCGGCCCAGGGGTGCACCTGGTGGGGCGCCTGCCAGGCGGCGGCCAGGCGCTGCGAGCAGCGCGGATCCACCAGCCGGTCGGCGCTGGACGACAACACCAGCACAGGGCAGGGCGGCGCTTGCAGTTCGCTGGAAAACCGGGCGGCCGCTGCGAGCTGGCGACCGGCATTGGCCAGGCTCACCGGGGCTGTCTGGCGGATGTGAACCCATGCCGCGATATCGGCCTCGCGCAGAGCTGTCTCCTGGCAGGTCAGGCGGTGAATGGCGCGCTCGGCATAAGGCGCATCGTGCCAGCGCGCGACCAGCGTGGCCAGCTGCGGCCAGCTGGCGGGCCGCAGCCGTTCGGTGAGGCTGCTGAACGGGCGCATGCTGGTGTTGATGAGGGCCAGGCGCGCAACTTCTTGAGGGTAGCGCTGCGCCCAGTCGGCAGCCACCATGCCGCCCAGCGACATGGCCAGCAGTTGCCAGGGCGGGGGGATGCCCTGGCACCGCAACTGGTGGCGCGTAAAGTCCACCATGCCGCGCACGGAGGTGGGCGATGTCTGTTCGTTGAACACGCCGTTGCCGGGCAGGTCCAGCGTCACGACCTGCCCTGTTTCCAGGGTGCGGGCGAGCTGGCCGGGCAGTGCGCCCCAATGCCGCGCTTCCCGGGTCAGCCCCCGCAGCAGCACCCAGCTCATGGCGCGCGCCTGGGCCGCCAGTGCGCCACGGCCAGTTGCGCGAGCTGCGCGCGCCGCTCGCCTGCGGGCAGCCAGCCCGGTGCCGCGAAGGCGGCGCGTGTGAGAAAGTCGAGGAGGTTCGAATGCCGGCGCAGCACGCGTTTGATGCGGTGCGCCTTGATCGGGTTGAACATGCCGTGCCGCGAAAACAGCTGGCGCGGATTCTTGCGTATCCACAGCCAGGAGCCGAGCTCCAGCGTCATCGGCAGGAACACATGGCCGGCCGGTGCCTTGTCGTAGGCGTGGTCCCAGAGGTCGCCGTGCAGCAGGTACTGGTTGCTTTGCGGCTCGAAGCTGTAGTCGTGGTGCGGATGCGATTGTTCGAGCATGGTCTTGAGCGCAAACATCTCCGGCAGGTGCGCCATCAGCCGGCGTGTTTTGGCGTACGGGAACCAGAGGCTGTCGTCAAAGCCGTAGCCCGAATGGCAGTCCAGCGCCAGGCTGAAGGGGCGGCTGGCAAGCTGTTCGCGCACCACTTGCAGCAGGGCTGCGCTTTCGGTTTCCATGGGCGCGCCGGGCCGGCCGCAGTACCAGGGCAGCAGCGGGCCGAAGGTCTGTCCGCCGGCGAGAAAGGGCACGCGACTCTCGGCTCTTTGCGGGGCGTTGCGCATCAGGTCCACGCCGCGCGGGTTGGCGCGTTTGTGCGCCCACATGCCGCCCGGGTTGACGATGGGCATGAACACCAGCCGCACCTTTTGCAGCTGGCGATGCAGCAGTTCGTCCCATTCCAGGCGAAACAGCAGCGCGCGCATGTAAGCCAGGATCAGCTGCGAGCCTATACGCTCCAGCCCATGGATGCCGCCAAAGAAACCGACCGCGGGCGCCCGCGGATCGCTGGCGCCTATGCTGGCGGTGTAGAGCGGAAAGGACGGCCCGCGCGTGGCAACTTCGCCCGCGCTCCGGATGTCGAAGTGCGTGTTTCCCGCCAGCAGGATGGCCTTGAGTTCTTCATGCTCGGCGAAGGTCGCGCTGCCGTCCGGGGTGCTGGCCAGAAGGGAGAGGTCAAAACCGCCGGCAGGCGGGCGCAGAAAGTCCATGTCTCCATCCTGGCACAGCGGTGTGACAAAACGATGTGCACCGCAGCGGCGTGGGGTAGCTATGAAAAACATAGCTGCTTGAGCCCGTATCTGCTGGGCTGAAAGCTGTTTTGATATCAGGTTTTTGGGGCGAGGTCAGTCCGGCGCTGCCATCACCAGGTCGGATAGGGGGTAGGCAACGCAGGGCAGGATGAAACCTTCTGTCTTTTCCTCGGCGCTCAGGCCCGGCCATTCAATGCGATAAGTTATCTGCCCGCTCACGAGGCGGCAAAGGCAGCTGCGGCAGGTGCCATTGCGGCAGGAGCTTTCCATCGGGATGCCGGCAGCCAGCGCCGACTGCAGCAGCGGCCGCGAAGCCGGCGCGTCAAAGGGCCGGCCGGCGGCGCCGAGGCGGGCCTGGAAAACAACGTCGTTGGGTGTGGCGGGCATGCGCTGGAGTTTAGGCGTCCCAGGCGGGACAGGTTTTGGCAGGGCAGTCCGTATGATTTTTCCTTTTACCTTCAGGCAAACCAAGGATTCATCAGTGCAAACATCATTCGAAGGCAAGGTTGCGCTAGTCACGGGCGGCGGCGGGGGCATAGGGCGCGCGACGGCGCTGGCATTTGCACAGGCGGGGGCCCGCGTCGTGGTAGCCGACATTGCGGCAGAAGCCGGGCAGGAAACCGTGCGCCTGGTGCAGGTCGCGGGTGGCGAGGCCAGTTTCATCCGCACCGACGTGACGCAGGCCGGCCAGGTGCAGGCCATGATGGCCCACACAGTCGCTGCCTACGGCCGGCTCGACTGCGCCTTCAACAATGCCGGCATCGAGGAAGAACACCTGCGCCTGGCCGATTGCAGCGAAGCCACCTTCGACCGCATCATGGGCATCAATGTCAAGGGCGTGTGGCTGTGCCTGAAGTACCAGTTGGCGCAGATGCAGCAGCAGGGCGGCGGTGCGATCGTCAACACGGCCTCGGTGGCCGGCCTGGTGGGTGCGCCCAAGATGGCGGCCTACAGCGCCAGCAAACACGCCGTGCTGGGCCTGACGAAATCGGCGGCGATCGAATACGCGCGCAAGGGCATACGTATCAACGCGGTGTGCCCGGGGGTGATCCGCACGACCATGTACGAACGCGCTGTTGCAGCCGACCCGAAGATCGGCGCAGCCGCGGCGCAGATGCACCCGGTCGGGCGCCTGGGCGAAGTCGATGAGGTGGCGGCCGTGGTGTTGTGGCTCTGCTCGGATGCGGCGTCATTTGTCACCGGGCATGCGCACACGGTGGACGGCGGCCTGACGGCGGTCTGAGCCCGGTGGCGTCCTGTGGCGCCCAGTGGGAGCGGAACGCATTTGCTGCGACAATCCGGGTCCCCACCACAACGATTCTTCAGAGCGTCTTTTCCATGTCCAGTTATTCAGTCCGGCCCGCCACTGTGCGCGATGCCAAAGCCATCGCCGAAATCCATGACGCTTCCTCCCGCGCCGCCTACAAGGGCCTGGTGCCCGACGAACAGCTGGGTACCCTGTCGGTCGACAAGCGCCAGCAGTTCTGGCGCGATGCCATCGAGTTCATGGAACCCCAGGTGCATGTCGCCACCGACGGCGAGCGCCTCGTCGGTTTTGTCGGCTTTGACCGCTCGCGCGACAAGGGAACGCCGTCCACCTGCGGCGAGATCTGGGCGATTTATGTGGATCCGGCCCACTGGGATAAAGGTGTCGGCCTGGCCCTGTGGGACGCCGCCAACGACGGCCTCAAGGAAGAAGGCTGCACCAAGGTCACGGTCTGGGTGCCGGTGCGCAACGAGCGCGCGCTGCGCTTTCACGAATTGGCCGGTTTCAAGCGCGAAATGACCTCGCTCAAGACCGTGATGGTCGGCTCCGTCAAGCTCGAGGAAATCCGCCTCAAGCGCGAGGTCGGCTGAGCGTCCCTGCCTGGCTTCAGGAGGGCATGTCGACGACGCGTTCGTCGTCCGGGATCACCGGCATGTCTTCTTCCGGCGACAGCGGCAGGTCCTCGGTTTCGTCCAGGCCGGCTGCTTCTTCGGGATTGTTCTGGTTCCGGCGTCCATCGTTGCTGCTGGGGGAAAATGTCATGGTCGTGCTCCGCTTGCCCTGTGGTGAGAGCGCCATGCTGCGCCCGCCGCTGCGGCCGGCGTTTAGGAAAAAACTCTGTCCGGCTGTCAGCGCAGGCCGACAGTGCAACAACCAGCCCAGCCGGGTCGGACGATTGATGAGTGCCATTTTGGCTTCCAGCCCTTTCCGCTCCTGCATAGTTAGCTATCTATTTAGAAGCACTGAAAGCGCAGGCCAGCTGCACCGAAATGGGGCTGGGCACGCTGTATGACGCTGTATTAGGATGGTTCCGACATGACAGCATCCACCGACATTTCCTCCACCGACGCATCCCGCGGCACAGTCAGCTTCGCGCTGTTTGATACGGCCATCGGTTCCTGCGCCATCGCCTGGAGCGAGGCCGGCATCTGTGGTGTGCAGCTGCCCGAGGCCGGCACGCCGCAGACACGCGTGCGCATGCGCCAGCGTTTTCCCGGAGCGCAGCAAGCCGCGCCGGTGGGCGATGCACTGGCTGCCGTCACCGGCGTCACGGCCATGCTGCGCGGCGAGGCGCATGACTTCAGCGCGCTGGTGCTCGACATGCGTGGCGTGCCGGCCTTTCACCAGCGCGTGTACGCGCTGGCGCTCGGCATTGCGCCGGGCCAGACACTGACCTACGGCGAGCTCGCTGCGCGCCTGGGCGAACCCGGCGCCGCACGCGCGGTCGGGCAGGCCCTGGGCCGCAATCCGTTTGCGCCTGTGGTTCCCTGCCACCGTGTGCTGGCCGCCGGCGACAAGCCCGGCGGATTTTCAGCCGGTGGTGGCGTCCGCACCAAGCTCAGGCTGCTGATCATCGAAGGCGCCATGCGCGGCACGCCCGGCCTGTTCGACTGAGCGGCGGCAGCAGCCTGCCTGCTGGCTCCCTTGTCCTACAGCCGGCGCCTCTCCCCGCGCACAGCGCGCCAGGCTTCCCGGGCTGAAAGTGAACTGTGCGCCCGAAGCCATGGCCAGCCACGGCATCCGGCGGCGCAGTGTTTGATTCCCATCGCCAATTTTTGAAGGACCTCATCATGGAAAAATCCAACGGCACCGCTTACCCGGCTTCCACTTCCTCATCGGCCGACAACGCCGTGCTGCGCGGTGTCGAGCAGGCCGGCCACACGCTTCACAACACGATCGACAGGGTGGCCGAACCGGCCCGCAACACGGTGGACCGCGCGGCAAGTGCTGCGCACAGCACGGTGGACAAGCTGGCCAGCGGCGCCAACAGCGTGGCCGGCAAGGTCAGCAGCCAGGCGCACCGCCTGACCGATGCGCCGCTGCAGGCCGTGGACTATTCCCGCGCCTACATCAAGGAGCATCCGCTGCAGGCCATTGGCGGCGCCTTGCTGCTGGGGCTGCTGGTCGGGCGCCTGACCGCGCGCCGCCACTATTGAGCGTCAGGGCCGGACCAGCCGCAGGTGCGTGATTTCCGAGGGCGCGCCGAAACGCTTGGGCGGCCCCCAGTAGCCGGTGCCGCGGCTGGTGTAGACCCAGAGGTTTTGCAGCCGGTGCAGGCCGGCCGTGAAAGGCTGCTGGAAGCGCACGAAAAAATTCCACGGCCAGAACTGCCCACCATGCGTGTGGCCCGACAGCTGCAGGTCAAACCCGGCGTGGGCGGCCGCTGGCGCGCTGCGCGGCTGGTGCGCCAGCAGCAGCCTGACGGCCGCCGCTTCAGGCGCACCAGCCAGCGCCACGTGCGGATCGCTGCGGTGGCTGGCATCGAAATGTGCGGCGCTCCAGTCGGCCACACCGGCGAGCACCAGCGCTTCCTGCGCATGCAGCTGGCCGTGCTGCAGCACCACATGTTCGTTCATCAGTACCCGTATGCCCAGGCGCTGCAGCTCCGCAATCCAGGCGTGGGCGCCAGAGTAGTACTCATGATTGCCGGTGACAAAGTAGGTGCCGTGGGTCGATGAGAGCTGCGCCAGCGGAGCCACATGATGGGCCAGTTCGGCCACCGTGCCGTCCACCAGGTCGCCGGTGACAGCCACCATGTCCACCTGCAATGCGTTGACCGCGCTCACGATGGACTGCAGGTAACCCTGCTTGATGGTGGGGCCGACGTGGATGTCGCTGATCTGCGCGATGGAAAAGCCATGCAGGGCCGCCGGCAGTCCGGCGATGGGCACGTCCACCTGAACCACGGCGGCGGTGCGCCTGGCGTTGAAGAAGCCGACGAAGCTCATGAACAGGCCCGCCAGCGGAACGGCCGCGGCCGAGTTGTGGGCCGCCGCATCGAGTGAAAAAGCGGCAGGCGCCACCGCCAGCACGCCCAGCCCGGCCAGCAGCGCCGCGTCGCGCAGCAGCGTCAGTACAAACAGCGAGGAAAACAGGCCCATGAACAGCATGCCGGTCCAGGCCAGGCGGTCCGACAGCGGCTGCGACTTGAAGCGCCGGGCAGTCAGGCCCAGCGGTGTCAGCACGGTGGAGGCCAGCAGAAGCAGGCCCAGCAACACCTGCGCCAGCGGCCAGTGGCCCAGGGCCGGCAGCAGGCGCACGCCGATATAGGTGTGCAGGAGAAACGAAAAAAGCAGCAGCGGCATGAACAGAGGCCAGGAAGTGAAGGCTTCGGGAAGATGGCTGCATCGCGGCCAAATGCAAGGGGCCGTGCGGCGCGACACTATGATGGGTCTGCTTTTGACTTCCCGGGAAAATTTTCATGGCCAGTAGCCTGTTTGCGCTGATTGACGACATTGCCACCGTACTCGACGATGTGGCCTTGCTGACCAAGGTGGCTGCGAAAAAAACGGCCGGCGTGCTCGGGGACGACCTGGCGCTGAACGCCCAGCAGGTCTCCGGTGTCCATGTCGATCGCGAGCTGCCGGTGGTGTGGGCGGTGGCCAAGGGCTCCATGCTGAACAAGGCGATCCTGGTGCCGCTGGCGCTGGCCATCAGCGCCTTTGCACCCTGGGCTGTGACCCCCTTGCTGATGGTCGGGGGCGCTTTCCTCTGTTATGAGGGTTTCGAAAAACTCGCGCATAAATTCCTGCACAGCCCGGCCGAAGATGCGGCGCACCATGACGAGCTGGTGAAGACACTGGCTGACCCGGCGGTGGACCTCGTGCAGGTCGAAAAAGACAAGATCAAGGGCGCAGTGCGGACGGACTTCATCCTGTCGGCAGAAATCATTGCGATCACGCTGGGCACCGTGCAGGTCAGCCCTTTCATCACACAGCTGGCCGTGCTCAGTGGCATTGCCATCGTCATGACCGTGGGCGTGTACGGCCTGGTGGCCGGGATCGTCAAGCTCGACGATGCGGGCCTGTACCTCAGCCGGCAGGGCGGCGAAGGCGGCAGCGTCCGCCTGCAGCGCAGCCTCGGCCGCGGTATCGTGATGGCCGCGCCCTGGCTCATGAAGGCCTTGTCGATAGCCGGCACGGTGGCGATGTTCCTGGTCGGCGGCGGCATCCTGACGCACGGTGTCCCGGCCCTGCACCATGCCATCGAGGCACTGGCAGCGCGTGCCGGCAGCGTGCTGGGTGCGGTCACGCCGCTGCTGGCCGACGCGCTGGTAGGCATGGTGGCCGGTGCGCTGGTGCTGGGCGGGGTCACGCTGGTCCAGCGCCTGCGGGGCCGGTCCGCGGCCTGAACGACGGGTCTCCGGGCGGTCTTCGGCTCCGCAAAATTAGCCAGCCTGAACGGGGCTGGCCGGAATGGCCATAATGCAGGCGGGCAGGCGGGGCCGTACAACGACGGCTTCCTCCGATAAAAAAACACCAGCTCGCGGGGGCGAAGAGGACGTCACATCATGGCTTATTCCGGAAGATTTGCGCTGCGCCTGCGGCCCAGCATCGTGGTGCTGTTCCTGTTGCTGTCTCTGCCGCTGTTCATCGCCACTGTCTGGATTAACTACGCCACCAACGACAGCATTGCGCGCGACACCGCGCACCAGCTGATAGAAAAAGCGCGTTTCGAGACCATCACCAGTTCGACCGAGCTGGTGGACCCGATCAAGTCGCTGGTCAAGGTGGCCGCCAGCCTGGGGGAAGCCGAGCCCGAATTTTTCCGCCAGGAACGCGCTGCCGCGTACATGACCGAGATGCTGGCGCACAGCAGCAACATCAGCAGCGTGTATGCCGCCTTTGACGACGGCTCCTTCCGCATGAGCCTGGTGCTGCCGCCGGGCGGCCGCATCCAGGACAAGGCCCTGCCCGCGGGGGCACGGCTGGCCACGCGCTGGCTGGACCGCAAGGCCGGCGGCCCGGCGCAGGACCGTTATGTGTTTTTCGATGCACAGGGCCAGCCGGTAGGCCGCTCCGAGGCGGTGGCCGTCTACGACCCGCGTGTGCGCCCCTGGTTCAAGGACTCGGTGGCGGCCGGACGCAGGCTGTCGGTGTCCGACCCCTACATCTTTGCCACCACCGGCCTGCCCGGCATCACCATTGCCATGCCGTTTTTTGCCGGTGGCAAGGTGGCCGGCGTGGTGGCGGCGGACATCACGCTGGACAGCCTGTCGAAGTTTCTCGCGTCGCGCCCGGTCAGCCCGAATTCGCTGAGCCTGATCGTGGATGACGATGACCGCATCATTGCCCACCCGGACGCGAGCCAGGCGATCCGGCGCGAGGACGGCAAGCTGCTGCAGAACAGCCTGTCGCGCCTGTCGAGCAAACTGCCGGCGCTGGCCATGGCGTCGCGGCCCGACAAGGACAGCGAGCGCTTCACCTTTGTCGACGCGCACAGCGGCAGGGAGTACGTGGCGATGTTTGCGAAATTTCCGCCCACCGTCGGCAAGGCCTGGCGCGTCATGATCATCGCGCCGCTGGCCGATTTTTCGCGCAAGTGGACAGAGAACAACCGCATGGTGCTGATTTTCGGCGCGATCGCAGTGGCCTTGCAGGTGGTGCTGATCTACTTTCTGTCCATGCTGATTGCCAGGCCCATCGAGCAGCTGGAAAAGAAGGTGATCGATGTGCAGAATTTCGTCTCCAGCCCTTCCCGGCAGATTCATTCCCGCATTCCTGAAATCAGCTCGCTGATCCGCGCGGTGAACACGCTGGATTCGACCATCCACGCCTTCTCGGCCTTTGTGCCCAAAGGCCTGGTGCAGCAACTGCTGAGCTCGAACCAGCGGCTGGAGCTGGGCGGCAGCAGCCGCTTCCTGACGATTTTCTTTTCCGACATCGAGTCTTTTTCCACCCTGGCCGAAACCAGCCCGGCGCAGGAGCTGCTGCTGCGGGTGTCGGCCTACCTTGAAGCGGTGACCCGCGCAGTCAACCAAGAGCAGGGCACCATCGACAAGTTCATCGGCGATGGCGTGATGGCGTTCTGGGGCGCGCCCGCCATTCTCAAAAATCACGCCTACCACGCATGTGTGGCCGCCCTGCGCGTGCAGGCCAGCATGCGCAAGCTCAACCAGCAGTGGATTCTCGAAGGCCTGCGGCCGCTCAATGTACGCATCGGCATCCACAGCGATTCGGTGCTGGTCGGCAACATCGGTTCGGCCGAGCGCATGAGCTACACGGTGATGGGTGACGGGGTGAACCTCGCTTCGCGGCTGGAAGGCGCGAACAAGGAGTTCGGCACGCAGGTCTGCATCAGCCAGACAGTGTTCAAGGAGGCGGGCGAGCAGCTGTGGCTGCGCCCCATCAACGTGGTGACCGTCAAGGGCCGGCGCTCCGACATGGAGATCTACGAGCTGGTCGGCATACGCGGGGGGGACCCCGAACTCGAGGCGACGCCCGAGCAGATCCGCCTGTGTGTGCTGACGCAGCACGCCTACCAGGCCTTCAGCCAGGGCGACTTCGCCACGGCCCTGCACCGCTATACTGAAATTCAGCGCGAGTACCCCGCCGATCCGCTGTCCCATGCCATGGTGGCGCTGTGCCGCCAGCCGCACCAGGCAAGCTCGCCCCTGGGCTTGCAGGACCCGGCTGCTTGACGGCCTGGCGTTTATTTTTCTTTTTTCTTTTTCAGGATTGATCCATGACGCTCTCGATGTACCAGGCTTCCGTTCCCGTTTTCAAGCAGATGCTGGGAGGCCTGAGCGGCGTTCTGGCCAAGGCCGAGGCGCATGCCACGGCCCGCAAGATCGAGCCCGCCGTCCTGTTGCAGGCACGCCTGTACCCCGACATGTTTGCCCTGCTGCGCCAGGTGCAGGTGGCATGCGATTTTGCAAAAAGCGTGTCGGCCCGCATCGCCGGTGTGGATGTGCCCAGCTTTGAAGACAAGGAGGCAAGTTTTGCGGACCTGCAGGCGCGCATTGCCAAAACCCTGGCGTTCATCGACAGCCTGGCCGCCGCGCAGATCGACGGCAGCGAAGAGCGCCGCATCGTGACGCAGGCCGGCACGCCCAAGGAAAAAGTCTTCACCGGCCAGGCCTACCTGCTGAACTACGGCTTGCCGCATTTCTTTTTTCACACCACCGCGGCCTATGCCATCGTGCGCCACAGCGGCGTGGAAATCGGCAAGAAGGACTACCTCGGCAGCTATTGACGCCGTGGCTTGAGGCGCCTGCCGTTCATGCAGGTATCCGCCAGGCTATTTGTTGCGCTCGGGCCAGCCGGAGGCCGGCCTGGTTGAAGGCCTCGGCCAAGGCGCGGCGGTTTCATCCAGGTGGTTCTGCGAACCTTCTGCAAAAGGCCAACCCTTGCTCGGGGTCGGGGATGGTTTTGGCTTTTCTGCCTGCCCGGACTGGGGCCGTGTGTTGCGGGCGTTGCGGGGGGCATCAAGCCGGGCCATGGAGTCTCCTTCAATGAAGGAACGAATTTAGCCCTCTTGTGCGGTGCGGCATGTAAGACGTGCCCGCGTCCGGTGTAGGACCAGCCTTCAGCCGCTCATGCCGCCAATGCGACGGGTGCCGCCGCCGGTGCGGCCAGTGTGTGCTGCACGGGAAGGCTCAGGGTGCTCTTGCGCTGGATCAGGTCGTGTTTGGCAAACAGATCGGCAATCCAGTCCACAAACACCCGCACCTTGTTGCTCAGGTGACGGTTGGGCGGGTACACCACGTGGATGGGCTTGGCTTCCGAGTACCAGCCGCCGAACACCGGCACCAGGGCGCCGCTGCTGATGTGGTGCTGCACCAGGAAAGTGAGCGTCTGCAGGACGCCCAGGCCTGCCAGTGCGGCGGCCACGCCGGCATTGGAGTCATTGACGGCCAGCATGTGGCGCCCGCTTACCTGCACTTCCTCGCCGTCCCGGCGCAGCTCCATCGGGTACAGGCGGCCCGTGCGCGGCGAGATATAACGCACCAGGGTGTGGCCGTTGGCCAGCTCATCGGGATGCTGCGGTGTGCCGTGGCGCTTGAGGTAGGCCGGCGTGGCGCAGGCGATGAGGTTGAACTCGCCGATGCGACGCGCCACCAGCGACTGGTCCTGCAGCTCGCCGCCGCGCACCACGCAGTCCACGTTTTCGCCAATGATGTCGACGGGCCGGTCGCTCACCCCCAGCTCGATCTGGATGTCGGGATAACGGGCATAAAAATCAGGCAGGGCCGGAATGATCACCGCCAGGCCGAGCGAGGACGGAATGTCGATCTTGAGCCGCCCGCGCGGGCTGGCTTTCGCGCGCGACATGCTCGACTCCAGTTCTTCCATGTCGCCGAGCAGGCGGCCGGCACGCTCGTAATAGGCCGCGCCATCGGCCGTCACCGTGACCTTGCGGGTGGTGCGGTTCAGCAGCTTGGTGTCCAGCTCTTTTTCCAGCGTCTGGATCAGCCGCGTCACCGTGGCCTTGGGCATGCCGATGGAGTCGGCGGCCTTGGTGAAGGTGCCGGCCTCCACAACCCGCACAAAGGCCTGCATGGCAGAAAACTTGTCCATTCAAAAATCCTGTTCAGTAGGGCCTGTTCACACTATTTATGCAAGTGTGAACAGGCCCTGGGATGCGAAGAATAGTCGGAAAAGCAGGCGGTTTTGGCGTTGATTGTTCCATTTCTGAAACAAAGTATATGCAGGACGCCTCTTTATTGTGGGGCTGGTCGAGCTTATCTTCTGCTGCATTGCAACAACAAAACCGCTTGCGGTCCCAGATGATGACAAGCCAGCACTTCGCCAGCCACGGCACGCCGAAAGCCCCGCTCTCCAGCGTGGACAAGCAGATCCCGCTTGCGCGCCGGGAACCTCTGGCTGCGCGCTTTTATGGCCGCCGGCAGGGCGATCGCGTGTCCCCGCTGGTGCTGCATTTCCATGGCGGGGCTTTTGTCGGCGGTTCGCTGGAGAACGGTTCCTGCGTCGCCGGCCTGCTGGCCGAGGCCGGCGCAGTGGTGATCTCGCTGGACTACCCGCTAGCCCCGGCCCATCCATTCCCCCAGGCTGTTGAAACAGGTTACGCCGCTTTGCTGTGGGCCTGGAAGGCCCGGCACAAACTGGCCGGCCACGATGCTCCGGTTTTCCTGGCCGGTGAAGAGGCCGGCGGCAATATCGCCGCCGCTGTGTCCCTGATGGCCCGTGACCAGCAGGAACCGGCACTCGCCGGGCAAATCCTGCTCTCGCCCATGCTCGACCCCTGCCTGGCCACGGCTTCCCTGCGCGATGCCAAGGCCGGCCCGGTCGGCTGCATCTGGGCTGATGGCTGGCACGGTTACCTGGCGCGCATGGAAGACGCTTCCCATCCCTATGCTGCGCCGGGCGCGGCCTTTCGCCTGACCGGGCTGCCGCCCACGCTGCTGGTGACCGCGCAGGACGATCCGCTGCGCGACGAAGTGCTGGCCTATGCGGGGCGCCTGCGCGCCGCCGGACTGGTCGCGCATGACGCGGTCCTGCCGGCACCGACCGGCTGGCCCTGCAGTTACCAGGACCCCGACAGCCGTGCGTCGGCCTGGGCGCCCGTTGTGCTGCAGCAGTTCAGTGATTTCCTGGCCAGCCCGGTAGCCGGGCCGGCCGCGCACTACACCCTTTCTTCAGCTTCCTAACTCCGTATTTTTTTCGAGGGAATTTCCATGCAGTCGATTCGTTCAAGCAACAACAAAACCCGCCTCCTGGCCGTCTCGCTGGCCGTACTGGCCCTGGCCGGCATTTCTGCAGCCGTTTTCGGGATACCCGGTTCCCGGGCCCAGGCGCAGGCATCCGCCGAGCCGCCCGCAACGCCCGTGTCCGTGGCCACCGTGGTGCAAAGCGAAGTGGCGGGCTGGGAAGAGTTCTCCGGCCGGCTGGAGGCCGTCGAGCGGGTGGACATCCGTTCGCGCGTGGCCGGCACCATCCAGGCCGTGCATTTTCGCGAAGGCGCCCTGGTCAAAAAAGGCGAGCTGCTGCTGACCATCGACCCCGCGCCGTATGCCGCCGAGGTGGAGCGTGCCGAGGCCCAGGTGGCTGCTGCCCAGGCCCGCGTGGCGCAGGCAAAGGGAGAGCACGAGCGCTCGCAGCGCCTCTGGAACGAGCAGGCGATTTCCCGCCGCGAGTTTGATGAACGCACCAACGGCAAGGGCGAGGCCGACGCCAACCTGCGTGCTGCGCAGGCGGCCCTGCAGACGGCCCAACTGAGCCTGGGTTACACGCAGCTGCGCGCACCGGTAGCCGGGCGTGTCGGAAAGCTGGAGGTGACCGTGGGCAACCTGGTCGCAGCCGGCCCGGGCGCACCGGTGCTGACCACGCTGGTGTCGGTGAGCCCGATTTACGCGAGTTTTGATGCCGACGAACAGGTGGTGGCCCGGGCGCTGAAAGAAGTGCAGGCCACCGGCCCCGGCGGGCGTCAGCTGGAGCGCATTCCCGTGCAGATGGGCACGGCTGCCAGTACCGACACGCCGTATGAAGGCAAGCTGCAACTCGTCGACAACCAGGTGGACGCCAAAAGCGGCACCGTGCGTGCCCGCGCCGTGTTCGACAACAAGGATGGCCAGCTGATGCCCGGCCAGTTTGCGCGCCTGCGCATGGGCCAGGCCACCAAAGGCACGGCACTGCTGGTCAATGAACGCGCCGTCGGCACCGACCAGAACAAGAAATTTGTGATGGTGGTAGGCGCCGACAACAAGGCGGCCTACCGCGAGGTCACGCTGGGCGCCTCCATCAACGGCCTGCGTATCGTCAAGGGCGGCCTGGCCGCCAACGAGCGCATCGTCGTCAACGGCCTGCAGCGCATCCGCCCGGGTGCGCTGGTGGCGCCGCAACAGGTCGAGATGTCGGCCAAGGCGGAACTCAACGCCAAACCCCTCCAGGTTGCGGCCGGGTCATAAGCCGGGTCTCGACATTTGAACAAGAAGAATTGTCATGAATCTTTCCAAGTTTTTTATTGACCGGCCGATTTTTGCCGGCGTGCTGTCGCTGCTGATGCTGATTGCCGGCCTGGTGGCGTTGCGCGGCCTGCCGATTTCCGAATACCCGGAAGTCGCGCCGCCTTCCGTGGTGGTGCGTGCCCAGTACCCCGGCGCCAATCCCAAGGTGATTGCCGAGACGGTGGCCATGCCGCTTGAGGAATCGATCAACGGCGTCGAGGGCATGCTCTACATGGGCAGCCAGGCCACCACCGACGGTGTGATGACGCTGACGGTGACCTTCAAGCTCGGCACCGACCCGGACAAGGCGCAGCAGATGGTGCAGAACCGCGTCTCGCAGGCCGAGCCGCGCCTGCCCGAGGAAGTGCGCCGGCTCGGCGTGACGACGGTCAAGAGTGCGCCCAACATCACGATGGTGGTGCACCTGGTCTCGCCGAACGACCGCTACGACATCAACTACCTGCGCAACTATGCGGTGCTCAACGTCAAGGACCGGCTGGCGCGCATCCAGGGCGTGGGCCAGGTGCAGATCTTCGGCGGCGGCGACTATTCGATGCGCGTCTGGCTCGATCCGCAGAAGGTCGCGCAGCGCGGCCTGTCGGCCAGCGATGTGGTGGCAGCCATCCGCGGCCAGAACGTGCAGGCGGCCGCCGGCGTGGTCGGCGCATCGCCGGGGCTGGCGGGTGTGGACATGCAGCTGTCGATCAATGCCCAAGGCCGGTTGCAGAACGAGGAAGAGTTCGGCGACATCATCGTCAAGACCGGCGCCGACGGCGCGGTGACGCGGCTGCGCGACATCGCCCGCCTGGAACTGGGTGCTTCCGAGTACGCCCTGCGTTCGCTGCTGAACAACAAGCCCGCCGTCGGCATGGGCGTGTTCCAGGCACCCGGCTCCAACTCGCTGGAGATTTCCGACGCCGTGCGCCAGACCATGGACGAGCTGGCGAAGAACATGCCCGAAGGCGTGGAGTACCGCATCGCCTACGACCCGACGCAGTTTGTGCGCGCGTCCATCAAATCGGTGATCACGACTTTGCTCGAAGCCATCGCACTGGTGGTGCTGGTGGTGATCCTGTTCCTGCAGACCTGGCGCGCCTCCATCATCCCGCTGCTGGCGGTGCCGGTGTCGGTGGTCGGTACCTTCGCCGTGCTGCATCTGCTGGGTTTTTCGATCAATGCGCTCAGCCTGTTCGGGCTGGTGCTGGCCATCGGCATCGTGGTGGACGACGCCATCGTGGTGGTGGAAAACGTGGAGCGCAACATCGAGGCCGGCCTCACGCCGCGTGAGGCGACCTACCGCGCCATGCGAGAGGTGTCCGGGCCCATCATCGCGATTGCGCTGGTGCTGGTGGCGGTGTTTGTGCCGCTGGCCTTCATCAGCGGGCTGACCGGCCAGTTCTACCGCCAGTTCGCGGTAACGATTGCGATCTCCACCGTGATCTCGGCGATCAATTCGCTGACCCTGTCGCCAGCGCTGGCGGCCCTGCTGCTCAAGAGCCACGACGCGCCGAAGGACGCGCTGACACGCGGCATGGACAAGGTGTTCGGCCGCTTCTTCGCCGGCTTCAATCGTCTCTTCGGCCGCGGCGCGGCCGGCTACAGCACCGGCGTGAAAGGCGCGATCTCGCGCAAGACCCTGATGCTGGTGATGTACCTGGTGCTGGTAGGCGCGACGGTCGGCGTGTTCAAGCTGGTGCCCGGCGGCTTTGTGCCGGCGCAGGACAAGCAGTACCTGATCGGTTTTGCCCAGCTGCCCGACGGCGCCACGCTGGACCGCACCGAAGACGTGATCCAGCGCATGGGCGAGATCATGAAGAAGAACCCGAACGTGGAAGACGCCATCGCCTTCCCGGGGCTGTCGATCAACGGCTTCACCAACAGCTCGAACTCGGGCATCGTCTTCGCCACACTCAAGCCATTCGATGAGCGCAAGCAGGCAGACCAGAGTGGCGGCGCCGTCGCGGGGCAGTTGAACGGGGCTTTCTCAAGCATCCAGGACGCCTTCATCGTGATGTTTCCGCCGCCGCCTGTGGAAGGCCTGGGCACCACGGGCGGCTTCAAGCTGCAGCTGGAAGACCGCGGCTCGCTGGGCTATGACGCGATGGACGGTGCAGTGAAAGCCTTCCTGGCCAAGGTGGCACAGGCGCCCGAGATCGCCGGCACCTTCACCAGCTGGCAGGTCAACGTGCCGCAGCTGTACGCCGACATCGACCGCACCAAGGCGCGCCAGCTCAATGTGCCGGTGACCGACATCTTCGACACCATGCAGATCTACCTGGGCAGCCTGTACGCGAACGACTTCAACAAGTTCGGCCGCACCTACAGCGTACGCGTGCAGGCCGATGCGCCTTACCGCGCACGCGCCGAAGACGTGGGCCTGCTCAAGGTGCGTTCAACCACCGGCGAAATGGTGCCGCTGTCGGCGCTGATGAAGGTGCAGCCCAGCTTTGGCCCCGAGCGTGCGATGCGCTACAACGGCTACCTGTCGGCCGACGTCAGCGGCGGGCCTGCCCCCGGCTATTCATCCGGCCAGGCGCAGGAAGCGATCGAGCGCATCGCGGCCGAGACGCTGCCACAGGGCATCAGCTACGAGTGGACCGAGCTGACCTACCAGGAAATCCTGGCCGGCAATTCGGCGGTGCTGGTGTTCCCGCTGGCCATCCTGCTGGTGTTTCTGGTGCTGGCCGCGCAATACGAAAGCCTGACCCTGCCGATCGCCATCATCCTGATCGTGCCCATGAGCCTGCTCGCGGCGATGACCGGGGTCTGGGTTTCGGGTGGCGACAACAATGTCTTCACGCAGATCGGGCTGATGGTGCTGGTCGGGCTGTCGGCGAAAAACGCGATCCTGATCGTCGAGTTCGCGCGCGAGCTCGAGTTTGCCGGGTGCACGCCGGTGCAGGCCGCGATCGAAGCCAGCCGCCTGCGCCTGCGTCCCATCCTGATGACCTCGCTGGCCTTCATCATGGGTGTGTTGCCGCTGGTGCTGTCGACCGGTGCGGGCGCCGAGATGCGCGCCGCCATGGGCGTGGCGGTGTTCTCCGGAATGATCGGCGTCACGGCTTTCGGCCTGTTTCTCACGCCTGTCTTCTATGTGGCCCTGCGCAGTCTCACAGGCAACCGTCCGCTCAAGCTGCACGGCGAGGTGCCGCATGTGGAAGCCTTTGCAGGCAGTTCGGCCAACGGTGGCGGGGCGCTGCATGCGCAGCCTGCCGCCGCCCTCAAGCACCACGAATAACAAACAAGCCTTTATGTGCCCCATCCAGGAGTTATCACCATGAGCCGCCTCCGTTTTTCCGCCCGTTCCGCACTGGTACCGCTGCTTGCCGCGCTGGTGCTGGCCGGCTGCGCCACCAGCCCGGCGCCCATCGATCCTTCCAGCCTGCCGGTGACGCCGACCCTGTTCCGCGAAAGCGAGGCCGTGGCCGCGTCGCCCGCTGCGCCTTTCCAGGCGCAATGGTGGAAGGTTTTTTCCGACCCCATGCTGGACCGGCTGGTGGACCAGGCCACACGCAGCAACAACAGCGTGCAGGTGGCCGCCGGGCGCCTCGCACAGGCCCGCGCGATTGCGGGCGCTACCGATGCCAACCGTTCCGTGCAAGTGGGCCTGGGCGCGGGTGCGGTGCGCCAGACCGACCCCAACGCGAACAACCGGCCCAAAACCCTGGTGAGCGTGGGCGCCGACCTGTCCTACGAAGTCGACCTGTTCGGCAAGCTGTCGGGGGCGTCGGACGCTGCCTCGCTGGATGCTGCCTCCCGCGAAGCATTGTTGCGCAGTACCCGGCTGCTGGTGCAGGCCGACGTGGCCCAAACCTATCTGAACCTGCGTGCACTCGACACTGAACGTGCCTTGGTGCGCGACACACTGCAGGCCTACCGCAATACCCTGCGCCTGACCGAAGTGCGCTTCAGGGAAGGCGATGTGGCGGAGCTCGATGTGGCGCGCGTGCGCAGCGAAGTTGCGTCCACGGAGTCGGAAGCCCTGGCACTGGACCGGCAGCGCGCCGGGCTTGAACATGCGCTGGCCGTGCTGGTCGGCGAGGTGGCCTCCAGTTTCCAGGTGGCACCGGCGGAGTGGACAACGGCTTTGCCGGTCATCCCGGCGGGTGTGCCCAGCACGGTGCTGGTGCGCCGGCCCGATGTATCGGCCGCCCAGAGCAGCATGCAGGCGACGCAGGCGCGTGTGGGCGTGGCCAAGGCCGCCTGGTTCCCGGTTTTCTCGCTGACGGCCAGCGGCGGTTACGCCGCGCCCGAGATCAGCGACCTGTTCAAGATGTCGACCCGCGCCTGGGGCGTGGGTGCCTTGCTCTCGCTGCCGATCTTTGACGGCGGCCGGCGCGAGGCCGGTGTGCAGGGCGCCAACGCCGAACTCGACATCGCGCTGGCCAGCTACCGCGAGCAGATCCTGGTGGCCTTCAGGGATGTGGAAGACCAGCTCTCGGCGCTGCGGCTGCTGGCCGAGCAGTCCGAAGCGCAATCGCGCTCGGTCGCATCCAGCAGCCGCGCCACCGTGCTGTCGGACTCGCGCTACCGCAACGGGCTGGTCAGCCAGCTGGAGCTGCTCGATGCGCAGCGCAGCGAGCTGCGCAATCGCCGGCAGGCCTTGCAGGTGCGCGCTGCGCAGTACCTGGCCACGGTCGGGCTGATACGTGCGTTGGGTGGCGGCTGGAACACTTGAACACCCCTATTGGCGCTCACTTCGTGTAGCGCCCTTTCCCCTTGCAGGGGACAGGTGCCTGCGGGCCGGCTAAGCCGGACCCGCGGCGCCTGCTGGAATTTTGCTGTGGTGCTATGTAATTCATAGCTGACTGCGTCCGTACGGTCTGGGCTTACATCGGTTTTTGGGCATGAAAAATGGCTAAACCGCTCTTTCGGCCAGCGCGCACCGGCCTTCTGTTAAAACAGCTGGATCGTGATTCAGCCTGCCCCTGCCCACTCCTTGCCTGCCAGCCTTCCGGCAACCACGCTCCTGCTCGCTCCCATGGAGGGCCTGCTTGACTTCGTGCTGCGCGACATCCTGACGCGGGCTGGCGGTATTGACCGCTGCGTGTCCGAGTTCATCCGCATCACGGACCAGCTGCTGCCGGAGCGCGTGTTCACGCGCATCGTGCCCGAGCTGCATACCGGCGGGCGCACGCTGGCCGGGGTGCCGGTGCGTGCGCAGCTGCTCGGTTCCGACCCGGTGTGCCTGGCAGAAAACGCGGCGCGGCTTGCGACGCTGGGACCGGCCGGCATCGACCTCAATTTCGGCTGTCCGGCCAAAGTGGTCAACCGCCACGGTGGTGGCGCCGCGCTGCTGGAGGAACCCGACACCATTGCCGCCATTGTCGCGGCCGTGCGGCGCGCGGTACCCGCGCATATGCCGGTATCGGCCAAGATGCGTCTCGGTTTCAACGACGACAGCAAGGCGATTGCCTGCGCACAGGCGATTGCCGGCAGCGGCGCCGACGAGCTGGTGGTGCACGCGCGCACCAAGGCGCAGGCCTACCGGCCGCCGGCCTACTGGGAACGCATCGCCGATATCCGCGCGGCGGTCGGCATTCCCGTGGTGGCGAATGGCGAGATCTGGACTGTGAACGATGCGCGCCTGTGCCGGCAGGCCTCGGGTTGCGACATGCTGATGCTGGGCCGCGGCGCGGTGGCAGACCCGGGGCTGGCGCTTGCCATCCGTGGCGGCGCCCATGCGGGTCTGGCGTGGGAGGCCTTGCTGCCATTGCTGGCCGAGTTCTGGGAGCTGGTTTGCAGCCGGCTTGATGCGCATTCGCGCGCGGGCCGGATCAAGCAGTGGCTCAACTTCCTGCGCCGGCGCCATCCAGAAGCTGAGCTGGCCTACCAGGCGTTGCGTACTCTCAATGAACCCGCCGCCATCAGCCGCTGGCTGGCCGCGGCCGGGGCCGAGGCGCCGCAGCGCATGGCTTCAGCCGAACAGCGCTTCGAAACCGTTCTCGGGCTCGAAGCGCTTGTTGCGGTAGGCCAGGCGCGTGGGGCCGGGCAGGGCCTGCTCGCGCACTGAGTGCCGCGCATCGCCGGGGTAGCAGATCACGCGCTGGCCTTCATGGTCGAAAGGCTCGGGCTGGATCACCGGCGGCAGGCGTGCGCGTGCTGCAGCCAGCACGCTGGCCACACCGGCGTGGCGCGACAGGTGGGCCAGGCTCATGATCTGCGGCGGCGCCAGTTCGATCTGCCGGTCCCAGTACTGCTGCAGTGCATGGCGCGGGCTCAGCCAGACGCTTTCGGTGGTTTCGAAGTTGTCGTGGCTGGCCACCTGGCCGCCGGGCACGGCCGCCACAAAAAAGCGAGTGTCGAAACGCTTGTTGGTCACCGAGGGTGTGACGGGCGTGATCCAGCGTGACCAGGGCACGATGCCCAGTGTCTGCAGGCGCAGTGCCAGCTGTGCCAGCACGGCATTGAAGCCCAGGCCTTCGCGCAGCAGGGCCGCTGCCCGGTCGGCCAGGCCCGAAGGAGGCTGGCCATCGGCGAACAGCACACCCGATTCTTCAAAGGCTTCACGCAAGGCCGCCACATACACCGCGCCTGCCGTGCGCTGGTCGATCTCCGGCTCGTTCAGGCCTGCATGCAGCAGGGCGAGTGGCTGGTCCAGGTGCGTGGCCATGTCCAGTTCGGCGTCCGCCGCATCAACCTTGCCGCCCGGAAATACATAGGCGCCGCCCAACACGTCGGACAGGCCGTGGCGTTTCATGAGGAACACTTCCAGGCCCGCGGGCGCATCGCGCAGCAACACCACAGTGGCGGCCGGACGCGGCGGGGTGGTGACGGTTTCCAGATTCAATTCCATGGCAGGCTCCTGGCCACCGAGGCTATCAGAGTCTCGCGGCTGGCCTGATGGAATACGGTCGGACAAAAAAAATGCAGCCGGGTCCGCTTGACAATGTTCCGACGTTTCGCCGATGGGCGGAGGTCGAATACCTGTCTTTGTAGCGCGAGGCCCGGCTGGCACAGCCACAGTGTCTGCAGCTGCGCGCGAATGCGATGCAGGCCAGCGCTCATGGCCGGTGTAGTCCCTGTCCGGCATCTCTTCAAAAGCGCGGCGCTGCAGAGTTGCACGTCATGCATGAGGAAGTAAGCATGTGCAAGCAGACAGGACCAGTCCTACAGGCATGTGCGTCACGGACCGACCTTCAGCTGAATTTCACTGTTCTAAATTGAACTCAGTCGGCCCCTCAGGCCGGCATTCACCTCAATGCCCTTCACGGGGTTTTACTTTTCAGGAGCTACCTATATGAAAGCAAATAAATCACTGACCGCCACCCTGTCGGCTATTGCACTGGTTGCCGGCGCTGGTTTCGCCTATGCGCAGGTTTCGCCTGCCACGACAGAGCCTACAACTCCGGGTAGCAGCACGATGCAATCCCAGCCAGCGGCTGACCCCAGCACGACACAGACTCAGTCCCAGCCGTCGACCAGCTCTGGTTCGTCGGTGGACAGCAGCACCAGCGCCGCACCCAGTGGCACCGGAACGCTGGAGCCTCGCGCTGACCGCAACTAACACCTGACGCCCATGCGTTTCAGGTCTGCAGGGAAGCTGGATGATTTCATCCAGCTTCCCTGCACTTCGTTATAGATTCTTCAACTCCACACACGCCAATGGCAAACGCCGACGACTCTTCGCAACTGGATGCTGTCCTCAAAGGGCTGGGCATCGGCTGCGCCGTATTGGCCCTGATCCTGCCGGGCCAGGTCACATCGCGCCAGAGCCGGCAAGCTCCTGCAGCACTGCAGCAGCAGGTGGTCCTCGAGCAGTTGCCGCGGGCCGCCGATTTTGCGGACAGGCAGGCCACGCCTGAAGTGCGCGAGATGGCCAACTGGGTGATGGATTCACGTGATCATCGTGGCATGCCGTTTGTCATTGTCGACAAACGGCATGCCACGGTGTACGTGTTTCAGCCGGACGGGAAACTCAAGGGCGCTACGCCCGCACTGATGGGCTCGGCCGTCGGCGACGATTCGGTGACCGGTATCGGCGAGCGCGAGATGTCAGCCATCCAGCCGCACGAACGCACCACACCGGCGGGGCGCTTTGTGTCCATGCCGGGCGTCAACTCGTTTGGGGAAGACATCGTCTGGGTGGACTATCAGGCGGCTGTCTCCATGCATCGCGTGCGTGCCAAGGAGCCGCGTGAACGCCGGCTCGAGCGGCTGGCCTCCGCAACAACGGATGACAACCGCATTTCCTTTGGCTGCATCAACCTGCCGGTCGAGTTCTACGAAACCATGGTCAAGCCGGCCCTGGGTGCCGCGCGCGGCGTGGTGTACGTGCTGCCGGAAACACGGCCGTTGCAGGCGGTTTTCAGCGGCTACAGCGTGGCCGCCGCCAAGCCCTGATTTTTCCGGCACTCTGTCGGAGAAAACCTACAAATCTGGTGCATCCGGGAAACTCCGGATTTTCTATCAGAATTTACTTTAAACCATCGCTGGCAGAGCACTTCGCGCTATCAATTTGATAGCTGACTTCACCCTGAAATAACCCCAATCTTGCCAACTCCGGGCAGGTTTGGGTAGGATATGTCCTACACCCCCCGGGCTGGTCCCGGTTCTGTACGACCTCCCTACTCAACCGGACGCCTGGATGACCCTGAAATACAAGACGCTTTGCGCCGTGGCTGCCTTGGGTGCGCTGTTCTTGCTTTCCGGGCCTGTGGCCGCGAAGGATGGCGATCCGGTGCCGGCGCGCACCGCGTTGCTGGCCAGCCTGGCGGCAGAGGGCGCCACCCCCGACGCCCTCTACACTGCCCGCTGGATCCTCGATTCTTCCGACAACCGGGGCCTGCCTTTTGTCATCGTCGACAAAAAAGACGCGAAGATGTATGTGTTCGAAGCCAGCGGCCATTTGCGCGGCGCTACGGCGGCCTTGCTGGGGCTGGCCACCGGCGACCACTCGGTGCCCGGCATCGGCCAGCGCAATGTTTCCGATATCCTGCCTTTCGAGCGCACCACGCCGGCCGGGCGTTTCCTGTCCCAGCCGGGGCGCAACCTGTCGGGCGAAACCGTGATCTGGGTCAACTACAGCGAAGGCCTGGCCATCCACCGGCTGCGTCCGGGCAATACCCAGGAGCAGCGCCAGCAGCGCCTGGCCTCCAGCACGCCGGGCGACAACCGCATTTCGCTGGGTTGCGTCGTGGTGCCGGTGGCTTTTTATGAAAACGTCGTGACGCCCTTGCTGGGCAACAGCTACAGCATGGTGTATGTGCTGCCCGAAACGCGGCCGGTGCACGCGCTGTTTGGCGCTTACGAGATCGGCAGCAGCTTGCGTTGACTTGAGGGCCGCCGGCCCCGACCGACTCCCCCTTTGCTGATATCGGATTCTCCGCGCCGCCGGCGCCCATTTGGGTCAGGGCGTGCGCGTCATGGAGGAGCCTGCGCCCTGGCGCCGCCCGATCGGGCCCTCGACATAGGACTCTCCACTGGCCAATGCATCCACCCTTGTGTTTACAGAGGCACGCCCGGAGTTGACAGGCGGGCAGGAGGTGTCGGTCACCGAAAACACCAGGTGGCCGCCGGGGTACACCGCCGGCAGCGTCTGGTGCAACTGGTAGCGCATGTCCACCGGCGCCGCCGCCGCGTGGTAGACCACCTGGTTGCTGCGGTTGTAAACCGTGTAGCAGGCGAGCGCCTGGCTGGCGGACAAGGCGGGGAGCAGGGTAACCAGGGCGTACTTGAGGGCGGTGTTCATGCGCAGGCCTTTCAAAGAGGCCATCTTCTACCTGCGGTGCCGGCCGCTGCGCAGGCGGACAGCGGGTTACGGTGTCAGCCGGTGCGCTGGTTCCGGATTCCTTGTGCCTGGTTTGCTATCAAACAAATAGCTTCTTGCTCCCGTGCAATATGGGAATGAAGCCGTTTTGATGCTGAAATTCCGCTGCCGCGGCGCGCCAGCCGGATTCACGCAGCCTGAACCACCGTGTTCTGCCGGCGCACGCGGTACAGCAGGAAAAAAACAATGCTGAAGTTCAGCAGGTTCCAGGCGATGCCGTTGATGAAAGCAGCGTGGTAGGAGCCCGTCAGGTCAAACACCTTGCCCGACATCCAGCCGCCCAGGGCCATGCCGACCATGGTGGCCATGATCACCATGCCGACCCGCGCCCCAGCCTCGGCGGGCTGGAAGTATTCGCGCACGATGATGGCGTACGAGGGCACGATACCGCCCTGGAACAAGCCGAACAGCGCAGCAATCAGGTACAGCGACACCAGCCCGTCGAAGGGCAGGAACAGCAACAGGGCGATGCCCTGCAGGGCCGAGCCCAGCAACAGCGTGCGCAGGCCGCCGATGCGGTCGCAGATCGCGCCCGACACCAGCCGGCTCACCACGCCGCAGGCCAGCATGAGCGAGAGCATTTCAGCGCCGCGTGCGGCGCCATAACCCAGGTCGGCGCAGTAGGAGACGATGTGCACCTGCGGCATGGCCATGGCCACACAGCAGCCCACGCCGGCGATGCACAACAGGGTTTGCGCCTTGCCGGGCGACAGGCCGAAGGGCAGGTTGCTCGGCGTGGCCGTAGAGCGGGCGTTGGGCGCCGCCGGCACAGCCAGCGGCGGGCGTTTGCGCATCAGCAGGGCCAGCGCCGTCATGGTGACAAAGCTGAAGAGTCCCAGGCCCAGATAGGTATGGCGCCAGCCGTCGGTTTCCACAAAATGCTGCACGACGGGTGGCCAGATCGCGCCGCCTATGTAGTTGCCGCTGGCGCAGACTGCCACCGCCATGCCGCGGCGACGCACAAACCACAGGGAGGTGTCGGCCAGCAGGGGCGCGAAGGTGGCCGAACTGCCGAACAGGCCGATCAGGAAACCATGCGCCAGCGTGAACATCCAGATGCTGCCTGCCATGGCGGCGGCGACATAACCCAGGCCCAGGCTTGCTGCACCGATCAGCAGAGGAACCATCACGCCGAACCGGTCGGCCAGCCGGCCCATCAGCATGCCGCCTATGCCGAAACCGATCATGAGCAGGGTGTAAGGCAGCGAGGCATCGGCGCGCGCGACGCCAAATTCGGCCTGCACCGCAGGCAGCACCACCGCCACCACGTACATGCCGCTGGCGCCCACCGTCATCAGGGCCAGCGTGATCATCAGGCGCATCACGGCGTAGCGTGAGTCAGCCAGGGCAGACGGATCGTGCGGGGCGGTGGGATGGCTCATGGGTATGGCTGGCTGCGGGGGGGGGCTGCGCTCTTCCTCCTGCTCAAGAGGTGTGGCGGCAGGCCCTGTGCTGGCGGTTTATCCCAGGCCGGACGGCTGGGTGGGCTGGAAATCGGCCTGGCCACCCGCAGCGGCTTTTTCTTCCATGCTGGCATCACGCGCCGCGAACATGCTTTGCAGGTCTTTCAGGTCGCGCAGTACCTCGTCCTCGGCGCTGGCGGCGGGCGCGGCCTCCGCCGGTGCAGCACTTGCCAGCACCGCTGCGGCTGGAGCGGCAGCGGGGACGGCGCTGGCCGGTGGCTCACGCCAAGTGGCAGGGGCGGGCATGTCGGGATAAGGGCAGCTGTCCCCGACGTTGAACTCCCAGGATACCCCATGCAGCCAGGTGGTGGACTGCGGCTCGAACTGGGTCACTGCGGCAAGCAGCTCTTTCTGGAATGCATAAGCGTAGGTCAGCAGGCGCGGGTCCCAGCGGCGCAGCACCAGGCGCGCATACATGCCCGGGCCGCGGCTGCGGCTGTTGACAACCAGCATCTGGCATTCGATCCAGCCCGATGGAATGCCGTTCCTGCGCAGGCACTCGCGCAGCAGCATCTGGACGAGCTGGCGGCGTGTGCCGTTGTCGGAGTTGTCTTCAATGGTGTGCTGGCTGTCGCGGTTCTCTGCCGGCGAGGTCCTGGCGGCGGGCCTGGCCGCAGTCGATGGTTTGTCAGCCTTGCCTTTGGAGGCTGCTGGTTTCAGGCCCAGCAGCTTGCTGATCGCTTCTCTCATGTGTGATGTCCCCTGGCCGCCGGCAGTGCCGGGATGTTCCGGCCCTGTGAAGGTGGCATGCCAATCGATGGTCGTCCAAGTAGAAGGCCAAGTCAAGCATCCAGCGCCTGCAGCGCTTCTTCCTGCCACCAGGCAGCCGCTGCGTAGTAACTTTCCCACACGCAGCCGTTGCAGCCGCGGCCGCAGCAGGTGGTGGGCTCCTGCGGCGGCTTGCGCAAAACCTGGCCCAGCGCGGCTGCCTGCTGCTGCAAGGCGCTGAACATGGCCTGGACTTCCATGCGGCCGGTGGTGGGGCAGGGCGCTGTCGCTTGTGCTGCCGTGCAGCCGCCTTCCGGCAACATCAGTGCTTGAGCCAGCCGGTCAGATACCGAGCAGTTTTTTGGCGTCGCCCAGGGCCTTCATGGAGTCGTCGTGTTTGCCGGCCTTGTGGAACTTCTCGCCGTCTGCGCGCAAGGCCTTGACCTTGCTCATGTCTGCGGCCGAGAGCGTCGGGTTGCTTGAGAGCTTGGCGTCAATGGCCTTCATTTCGTTGGGGCAGTTGTGGGCCATGGCCAGCGAGGATGCGGCCAGTGCGGCTGCAGCAAGGATGAATTTCATGCGAATCTCCAATGCGCGTCAGAAAATGCTGACGGGAAATGGTAGCAACAACCGGCCCCCGGCCGCAAGCGCGCTTGCCCGCAGCAAAGGGCTTCCCTTTGCCTTCAGGCGGCAGCACTTAAAATCGCTCTTCTTCCGGCCGCTGCATGACCGACATGCGGCAGCCGGCTCCTATTGACTCACTGACTACCGGGTCCTCCATGTCTCTCGAAGTGATTGAAGCCCAGACCGGCGAACAGCCTGTCGCCACCATCCTGATCATGCATGGCCTGGGTGCCGACGGCCGCGATTTTGTGCCGGTTGCCGAGCAGTTCGACCTGTCCAGCGTGGGCCCGGTGCGTTTCCTATTTCCCAATGCGCCGGTCATTCCCGTCACCATCAATGGTGGCTACCAGATGCCGGCGTGGTACGACATCCTGGGCGCCAACCTGACGGCGGGCCAGGACGAAAAAGGCATGCGCCAGACCCAGGATGCCATCAACCAGCTGATAGAGCGCGAAATCTCGCGCGGCATGCCGGCCGGCCGCATCGTGCTGGCCGGTTTCTCGCAGGGCTGTGCGATGGCGCTGATGACGGGCCTGCGTTATCCCGAGCGCCTGGCCGGCATCATGGGCCTGTCCGGCTACCTGCCCCTGGCGCATACCGTGGCGGCAGAACGCAGCCCGGCCAACGAGGGCCTGCCGGTTTTCCTGGCCCACGGCAAGCGCGACGGCGTGGTGCCGCTGGCCGCGGCCACCGCGACGCGTGATGCGCTGACGGGGCTGGGCTACCCGGTTGATTGGCATGCGTACGAGATGGAGCACTCGGTTTGCATGGAAGAAATTGCCGACATGAACCAGTGGCTGTTGCAAGTGCTGTCGGCTACTAGCGTCTCGGACGAAATCCGGCAGCCGTAAGGGCTTTCCCGCAATGGCGCCGGGCCGGGTTTCACGCCGGCCTGCAGCTGGCGGCTGCATGCTTGAACGAAATCATGCTCAGGCCCAATCAGGGCGGGCTAAACCAGCTATCAAAACAATAGTGGCCTGGAAATGCCGGAAACAGCGGGTTGCGCCGGACTGCGCGGCATGGGCGAGCGCCGCGTTGCACCGCCTGCAAACAAGGCCGGCCTGTGATACCTTGCACGCCACGAAAGATTCTGAGGGAAGAAGTTATGAACAGCTTGCATGCGCGCAATGCCGCGCTTTTGGGAGACCGCCTCCAGGCGCTCGGTCCCGCCAGGCTGAAAGGCATGCGCCGCGGCATTGAAAAAGAAAGCCTGCGCGCACAACCCAACGGCACCCTGGCGCTCACGCCGCACCCGGCCGCATTGGGTTCGGCCCTGACACACCCCAGCATCACCACCGATTTCAGCGAGTCGCAGGTCGAACTGGTCACCGCGGCGCACAAAGGCGTGGGCGAGGGTGCGGATGCCGCGCTCGGTGAGCTCACGCAGATCCACCAGTTCACCTACCGCGCCATGCAGGCGCTCGGCGACGAAATGCTCTGGGTCTCGAGCATGCCCTGCGGCCTGCCGACCGACGAGACGATTCCGATTGCACGCTTCGGCTCGTCCAACGTCGGGCGCGCCAAAAGCGTCTACCGCATGGGCCTGTCCCACCGTTATGGCCGGCGCATGCAGACCATCTCGGGCATCCACTACAACTGGTCCCTGCCGGACGTGTCGAACGAACAGTACTTTGCGCTGATCCGCAATTTCCGCCGCCATGCGTTTTTGCTGCTCTACCTGTTCGGCGCGTCGCCGGCCGTGTGTTCCACCTTTGTGGCCGGACGCCAGCACGAGCTGCAGCAGCTCGCAGGCAGCACCATGTACATGCCGCACGGCACCTCGCTGCGCATGGGCCGCCTGGGCTACCAGAGTGATGCACAGGCTTCGCTGGCAGTCAGCTACAACAGCCTGGAGGGTTATGGCGCTTCGCTGCAGGACGCGTTGACCCATCCTTACCCTGCCTATGAAGCGGTAGGCATCCAGAACCCGGGCGGCGACTACAACCAGCTCGGCACCACGCTGCTGCAGATTGAAAACGAGTTCTACGGCACCATCCGGCCCAAGCGCGTGATCTACCCCGGCGAGCGTCCGCTCCACGCGCTGCGCGAGCGCGGCGTCGAATACATCGAAGTGCGCCTGATGGACCTCGACCCGTTCGAGCCCGTCGGCATCAACGCGCAGACCATGCGTTTTCTCGATGTGTTTTTGCTGCACTGCCTGCTCAGCGACAGCCCGCCGGACACGCCGCAGGAAATTGCCGAACTCAAGCACAACCAGCACCACACCGCGGCGCGCGGCCGCCAGCCCGGCCTGCTGCTCAAGCGCGCAGGCAAGGAAGTGTCCCTGACCTCATGGGGATCGGAAGTGGTGGCGCAATGCGCGCCGATTGCCGCCGCACTCGACGCCGTGCATGGCGGCACCCAGTACAGCGACACGCTGGTGGCCGCCGAGTCTGCCCTGCTGGATGCAAGCACGCTGCCCTCGGCGCGTGTGCTGGACGCCATGGCGCGAGATTTCGGCAACTCTTTCGTGGCCTTTGCCCGTGCCCAGTCGGCCAAAACCAGGCAGACGCTGCTGGACCTGCCGTTTTCCGCTGAACAGCAGGCCGCGTTCGAAGCGCTCACGCGCCAGTCCATTGCCGAGCAGAAAAAGATAGAAGCGGCCGACACCATGCCTTTCGAGATCTACCGCCAGCAGTACGTGTCGTCCGAACGGCTGGGCATCCGCAGCCTGGCGCACGCGGCCTGAGCCTCCCGCTACTTCCTTGCCGGTACCAGCGCCGACAGGCGTTCGGCAGCACTCATAACCTGGCTGCGTGCCGGACCACCAGCACCTTGCGGTCCCCCCGGAGGCGGCCCACCGGCATTCGTTCCGGGGCCGCCCGGCGGCCCCGGCCGCGTATCACCGGCATGGCTGGCCAGCGGGTCGACCACCAGATCGAGCGAAGCGACGTAACGCTGCGCCTCTTCGCGCACCGCGCCCAGTACCGTGCTGCCCGCCATCAGTGCAATGCCGTCATTGCGATTGAGCACCTCGCGCAGGCGCTGCTTTTTGTACTCGGGCAGCTGGGTGTAGAGAAACTCGCTCAGGGCGTCGGGCAGGAAAAACTGCGAGGTCAGCAAAGTGCGCGTACCGCTGAACACCTTGAAATGGATATGCGTGGTGCGGCCTTCGTACCAGCCCGGGTACACCGAATGGAAGAGTGCCTGGCCGTCCGCGCCTGTCGTGAGTGTGCCGCGCAGGAAGGTGGCGCCCGCGGTGGATGTCGTGCGCTGCGCCCCCTGGCCGGCATAGCCCGAATAGACGCCGGCAGCGTTGCAGTGCCAGACGTCCACCCGGGCTTGGGGCAGCGGCGTGCCGCTGCTGTCGATCACGGAAAAGCGGATGTCCAGCGGCACGCCGGGCAGGCCTTCGGTGATGTCGGCGCGTACCTTGGCGGCATCAAAATAATACGGGCCTTCGGTGGCCTGGGCCGTAAGCGGCAAGTGCCCTGGTGTGGCCTTGCCGCCGGCCGCAGAGGTGCCGGCCACGGCCATCCCGGCGGCGCCGGCGCTGGCTACGCCCAGAGCCAGCCAGCGGCGGCGGTTGAGGGCGGGGGACTGAGAGGTGTGAAGGGGTGTGTCGTGCGGGTTCATGGCAGTTTTCAGTGATCAGTGACGCTGTCCACAGTATGGTGGTGCCATGTGTCTGAACTGTATCGCCGTCGTTCTGCCGGCGTAAACCGCAAGGGCGGGCGTGGCCTGTTTTTACAACGAAAACAGGTCGATTTCCCTTTCTGTACCTGAGTGTCTTGCTATTAAAATAGTAGCAATTTTGTGTCCTGCCCGCGTCAGGGGCTGCCGGTGTGGCTGGTGGTGCAGCGCAGCGGTCGGCCGGCGCACCGATAATCGGGGCTGGCTGATGTATCGGACTGCAGCGCACCGCGCTTTGGTCCTCCTTCCCGCCGCGACCCAGACTTCGAATCCAAGAAAGAACACCCCGATGGCGATCCAGTGGTTCCCCGGTCACATGCATCTGACCAAAAAGGCCATCAGTGAGCGCATCAAGGAAATTGATGTGGTTATTGAGCTGCTGGACGCGCGCCTGCCCGGCTCCAGTGCCAATCCCATGCTGGCCGAACTGACCGGCGCCAAACCTGCGCTCAAGGTGCTCAACAAGCAGGACCTGGCCGACCCCACGCGCACGCCGCTCTGGCTCGCGCATTACAACAGCCTGCCCGGTACCAGTGCGATTGCGCTCGACGCCAGCGAAACCACGCCGGCGCGCCGCCTGATCGACGCCTGCCATGCGCTGGCGCCGACGCGCGGCAGCATGGTCAAACCCATGCGCGTGCTGATCTGCGGCATTCCCAACGTCGGCAAGTCCACGCTGATCAATACCCTGACCGGCAAGCGCGCCACCAAAACCGGCGACGAAGCCGGCATCACCAAGCTCGAGCAGCGCATCGTGCTGGCCGACGGGTTTTACCTGTGGGATACGCCTGGCATGCTGTGGCCCCGCATCATTGTTGCGAAGAGCGGCTACAACCTGGCCGCCAGCGGCGCGATTGGCCGCAATGCCTTCAACGAGGAAGAGGTCGCGCTCGAACTGCTGGACTACCTGATCCAGGCCTATCCCGCCCTGCTGGAGGCGCGCTACAAATTGAAATTGCCCCCGGGCATCACCGATGAACAACTACTCGAGGAGATCGGCCGCAAGCGCGGTGCGGTGCTGAGTAAAGGCCGTGTGAATCTGCAGAAGGCTGCCGAAATCGTGATCTACGAATTCCGCGCCGCGACCCAGGGCCGCATCACACTGGAAACGCCGGAAGAGTTTGCCCAGTGGCTGGCCGCGGGGCAACTGCTCGATGCCGAGCGGCAGGTTAAAAAAGACAGGATAGAGACCGACCGCCTGATTCGTTTCAAGAAGATTCCACGGCCTGCACGCGAAGATTCCTGAGGTCTTTTGCCGAAACATTCCCCGGCTTGTCTTCGCCCATGAAAACGGCGTAATACACCGGGATTTTCGACAGTGCATGCCGGGCCGCCTGCTCCCTGATCTCGTTGCGTTCGCCCGTGAAGCGCCGCGTTTCGGTGAACAGCTTAGATGCCCGGCCGGCCCGGCCCGCGAAAAGCCATGCAAAACATTGCGTACCCGCCGGGATGGCCGGGTCGGTGTCATCGGTCACGCCGGTGTTGGCAATGGCCAGGTTGGCCTGGCTGTTGCGCAGTACACCCTGCGCCATCTCGCCGGCCACCTGCTCGCTCGTGAGGTTGAAACGCTCTATCGTCTCCGGCCTGACGCCCAGGCGCCGCTGCTTGGCGCCGGGAGAATACGTGATGCAGGCGCTTTCAAGCAGTTCGCCGGCACCCGGCACTTCGGCCAGGTGTGCGGCAATCAGGCCGGCGGTGCAGGACTCTGCCGTGGCCAGTACCAGCGAATGCGCCGCCATGAAACCGGCGACCTCTTTCAGGGGCGTGTTGGACATGAAACCTCGCGCAACAGGGGAAAAAAGATCCACCACTATGGCGTGCCGGAAAACGGCGGCTTGTCCCCATGAAGGGGGTGCGTTTGTAGGACAAGCTTCAGGAGGCATAGCCCCCCAAAAATGGAGCACAATTTCATCCGTATGCCTTGTCAAATTTTGTTGCAGCGGCTTACAAAATTTGCGGAATGTCCGTGTCAAAAAATGCTGCCGGGTACCCGGGACGCTGTCAGACTGGGAGGCCCTGTGCAAAGGAAAACTCCATGATTGTTGAGAAACCTTCCACGCGTGCGGTGCAGCCACGCAGTCTTCACGATGACCGGGCTGATGCCGTCCGTTACGCGGTACTCCAGAGAATATCGCCCGCGATACGCCATGACATGGTGGTGAACCTGCAGCCCATCGGCATGATTTATGAACTCATGGAACACCGCGTGGCGACCCGGCGCGAGGACATCGTGGCGCTGCAGGAGAGCACCGCCAAAATGAACCGTTTTGCCAAGGCAGCACTTGCCTCCTGCATCGACAGCGTGACCTGGCTGGAGCGTGACCCCGCCGCCATGGTGCAGCTTGCTGAAGGCGTAGGAGAAAGCGTGGCGATGCTGGGGCGCACTTTCGGTTTCATGGGGTTCACGCTGGTCAATCGGGTCGGCGGCACGGCATGCCTCGTTCCGCGCGATGCGCTGCGGCATACGCTGACTGCGGCCTTGCTGGCGGCCATCGATACAGCACCATGCCCTTCGGATGTAATACTCGCCTCGGAAGCGGGCGCGCACGACCTGGCGCTGTCGCTGGACGTGGTGGCGCGGCCTGGCCAGCGCGTCATGCAGCCGTTCCAGGAGAGCTACCGGCGGCTGAGCTGGGAAGATGTGGAAGCAGTCGCCAGCGCCGAATCCGTGGGTTTTTCCCATCATGGCGAGGGCGCGACGCTGTTTTTCCGCCAGTAGGGCCTCCATGTTTTTTGGAAAGACGCTGTCCTACGTGTAGCAAAGGTCCCCGCTGATAGGGGTATTCCGGCGGTCTTCCTAAAGTTGACCCAGGCTGAAATCCCCCGATGCACTTTGACGAACAGTCCCCATGCAGAAGGAACACACGCAAAAAGAAAAACCATTGGCGCCTATCCGGGTCGGCATCGTTGATGACTATGACGTGGTGCGGGCGGGGTTGGAGAGGTTGTTTGCGCGCTACGGCGATCTGTGCATTGTGGGTAGCGCCACAAACGGCCTCGAGGCGCTTGAACTGGTGTCGCACAATGAACTGGATGTGCTCGTCCTGGATATCGCCATGCCCGGCCATGGCGCGGTAGATGTACTCGAGGGCCTGCTTGCGAGCCAGCCGGACATCAAGGTCCTCATCTTCACCGGCTACCCGGAACAGCGCTACGCTCTGCCCATGATTCGCCTGGGCGCACGCGGTTACGTGGACAAGGCCTCGCCCCTGCTGGACATTGTGGAGGCCGTCCGGGTGGTGGCCTCAGGCCGCAGCTACTTTTCCAGCCAGGTCCGCGAACTCATGGCCGAGGCGGTCCGGCCTGGTGTGATACCGGGCGAAGGCGTCGATCTGACGGCCCGGGAGTTCCAGATTTTCCTCAGGCTGGCTGCCGGCGAGACCGTTACCGAGATTGCCCGTGCGCTGTCCCTCAGCGACGTGACCATCAGTTCTCACCGCTCGCGCCTGTTGAGCAAGCTCAAGCTCAGCAGCAATTCGCACCTGACACGTTTTGCGCTTGAAAATCACTTCCTGACTTGATCCGGTTTTAGCGGCCTAGTGGGTCCAGCCGCCGGGAACATCGTCTTCCAGAAGTTTCAACTGCCCGGCCATCGCCAGCACCAGGCGCATGGCCTCATCCTGCGACTGGCACAGCGCAATCCACCCGTACATCGGGTGCCGGATGAAAGTGAAAATGCTTCCCTCCACCGGGTCGGCCATCACCGAATGCCTGGGGTTGAGCGCAAACTCGCTGGCACTCGCTGGAGGAGGATCGGGTGAAACCTGCGGCTGCATGCGTGCCCTGACCATGGCCAGGCTGGCCACGAGGTCCTCGACCTCCTGTGCGTTGAGCGTGAGGCTTCCGTTGAGCGTCAAGGTGGCCATGTCTCCGCCGATGCGGACCTCCAGCTGCCTGGGCGCGTTGCCACTTCTCTTGACCTGTACCTCGTCCTGCATGTCATTCCCAACAATGCCCCGTTGCCCACAATGCGGGCGCGCCGGCCATGGGGTTGTACCGGGCTTTCGCCAGAATGAAGTTTTCCAGTTCCGTTGCACCATGCCATCGGCCTCCAGGCTGAGCAGCCGTAGGACAATTTAAGGAAGCAGCCGCGGGGTTGCGGCAGTTCAGGAATCGCGCGTGGACTTGAGCGCGGCGACCGCCTGGCGCAGGTTCGCCAGCGTCACAGGCTTGGAGAGGTGGCCGTCAAAGCCGAGCTGCAGGGCGCGTTGCACATCGGCCTGGCGGCCATACCCGCTCAGCGCGAGCGCGGGGAGGTGGCGCAGGGCGGGGCGTTTCCTGATTTCCTCGATCAGCGCAAAGCCATCCATCCCGGTCATGCCCAGGTCCGAGACCAGCAGGTCAAAGGCAGACGATTCGAGCGCTTGCAGCGCCTGCTCCCCGGTGCCCGCGGTGTCCACCACGGCGCCGTCGAGGCGCAACAGGTCGGCAAAGGGCTCCAGGGCCTCCAGCATGTCGTCGACGGCCAGAATCCGCAGCCCTTTGATTGAGCCGGCTGCCGTACGGGGGGTCGCATCTTCCCTGGTTGTCTGGGTCTCCCGGTTTTCCAGCGGCAGCCAGACACTGAACGCCGCACCCCGGCCGGCGCCTGGCGATTCGGCGAGCACGCGCCCTCCCTGTGCGGTGGCGAGTTCCTGCACCAGCGCCAGGCCGACGCCCAGTCCACCGGTCTGCGCCTGGTCGCCCTGGCCTTGGGAAAACATGCCGAAAACATGAGGCAGAAAGTCGGCAGTGATGCCCTGGCCGGTATCGACGACGCTGAGCCTGGCAAAGCCATTTTCGCGGGTCAGGCTCACCTTCACCTTGCCGCCCTGGGGCGTGAACTTGATGGCGTTGTTGATCAGGTTCCAGCAGATCTGCTCGGTCCGGACCCGGTCGCATTGCACGATGGTGCCGTCCTGTTTCTCGAAGGCCAGTTCCAGCCCTTTTTTCCTGGCATTTTCCGCGGCGGCTTCAACAATGGTGGCCAGCAGTTCGTCGAGGGCCACGCTGGCGATCTTGAAGGTCAGCTTGCCGGTGCGCGCACGGGACAGGTCCAGCAGGTCGTCGATGATCTTGACCTGGCTGGCGACTGCCTGGCGAATGGTTTCCCCTGCGCGCAGTACCGGCGGCAGGGCCTTCACTTCGGGCTGGTTGATGAGGAGTTCCGTGTTCACCTGGATCAGGTTGAGCGGGTGCTTGAGCTCGTGGGACATCACCGCCAGGAAACGGTCCTTGAGTTCATTGGCGGCCCGGGCTTGCGAACTGTTGGCCTTTTCCCGTTCGAGCATGGCTTCGCGCAAGGCTTCCTGCTGCTTGTTGCCGGTCAGGTCACGCGCTATTTTGGCAAAGCCTTTCATGCCTTTTCCCTGAAGGGGGGTCATGATGCCGCTGCAGTAAAAACGGGTTCCGTCCTTGCGGATGTGCCAGCGTTCGTCTTCGGCACGGCCTTCTTTCAGCGCCGTAAGCCTTTCATGCTCGGGCACGCCCGCGGCGCGGTCTTCCGGCGTGAACAGCAGTGCCAATGGCTTACCGATGATCTCTTCCTCGCTGTAGCCGAACACCCGTTTGGCGCCGGCATTCCATGTCGTGACGAGACCTTCCTCATCGACGGTGACGATGGCGTAGTCGCGGGTCGTTTCGGCAGCGATGCGCAGGCGTTCTTCGCCGGCGCGTATGGTTTCTTCAGCCCGCCACAGGGCGGTGACATCGACAAAAGTGAGCACTGCGCCTTCGATGCGGTCGTCCGTGGTGCGGTAGGGGCGTATGCGGGCCAGGTAGTGGTTGCCGTCGGCGCTCTCGATGGCGCGTTCAATGGTCTGCAGGGTCTCGAAAGCCTTTTCCGCGTCCTGCGCCAATGACTCGTAGTTGAGCCTGTCCTTGATGTCCAGCAGCGGCCGGTTGATGTCGGAGGGGATCAGGTTGAAGATATTGACCGCCTGCGGCGTATAGCGCTTGATGCGCATGGCGTTGTCAATGAACACGGTGGCGATGCCGGAGGCGGCGATGAAGTTCTGCAGGTCGTCGTTGATCTTTGCCGTTTCCTCGACCTTCACCTTCAGTTCGAAATTGACAGTGATGAGCTCCTCGTTCATCGACTGCAGCTCCTCCTTGCTCGTTTCCAGCTCTTCCGTGGCCGACCTCAGCTCTTCATTGATGGCCTGCAGTTCTTCATTGGAAGCCTTCAGCTCCTCGGTGGAGGTGTCCGAGTGCTCAATGGTTTCCTGCAGATGCTCCTTGAGCTGCTTGATCTCGAGTTCAAGCTGCCCGATCAGGGGCTGGGGCGGCGACACACCGGCCACGGTCGGGAGCGCCATGTCTTCCGGAATTTCCTCGAACACAACCAGGATCAGGGTTTGCCGGGCAGACGGATCGGCAAAAGGCTTGACACTGATCCTGACCACGCGCCGCTGTTCGCCACGGCCCAGGGCAACAGGCCGGCAGGTCACCGCTTTCCCGCCGTGGGTGGCCTGGAACAGGGCCGTGCGCAACTCGACCCGCAGGCCCGGCTGCACATTGGCCAGCAGGTTGCGCGAAGGTGCGCCGCCGCTGTGTGCCAGGAACTGCCCGGCCTCGTCGGACAGGTGCAGCACGTCGTATTTGCCGTCGATCAGTACACTGGGCGGCGCAAACTGTGCAATGCATTGCTGGTGCATCTGGGCCAGCGACGGCGCCTGCTCCCGCGATGCCGGCCGGGCGGCAGCATGGCCCGGCTCCAGCGGTGCGCTGGGCAGTGGGGGAAGGTGACGCGCCGCGTGGGCCAGGGGGTTGGTCCTGTAGATGCGGTTTTTCTTGTCGACGGAGGTGAACAGGTTGGGCGCTGCGTCGGCCGATTCAGACACACCCAGAAAGAGATAGCCCCCCGGTTTGAGGGCAAAGCGAAACATTTCCAGAATCCGCGTCTGGGCTTCCCGGTCCAGGTAAATCAGCAGGTTCCTGCAGCAGATGAAATCCAGCCGCGAGAAGGGCGGGTCGCGCAGGAGGTTGTGGTTGGCGAAAAGCACTTTCTCCCGAATGGATTTGACGATGCGGTATTTGTTCTGCTCCCGGGTGAAGAATTGTTTCAATCGGGCCGGACTGACATCGGTGACGATGGATTCCGGGTACAGCGCGGCCCGCCCCGCAGCAATTGCCCGGTCGTCGATGTCAGTGGCGAAAACCTGGATTTCCGGGCTGGGCGTCCTGCCTTGGGCCTGCTCGCGCAGCAGCATGGCCACCGAATAGGCTTCTTCCCCGGTGGCGCACCCTGTCACCCAGACGCGCAGTGGATCGTCGTCGGCGTGGTCATTGAACAGTGCAGGAAGCACGTCGCGCTCGAGTGCATCGAAGGCTTCGCGGTCGCGGAAAAAATTGGTGACGCTGATCAGCATGTCCTGCAGCAAAGGCTGGGCTTCCTCCGGCCGGTTGCGCAGGTAGTCGCGATAGGCGGGCAGGTCGGGCAGGCCATTGACCTGCAGGCGCCGTTCGATGCGGCGCAGCACGGTGGCGCGCTTGTAGTGCCGGAAATCATTCTTGGAGTGCCGGCGCAGCAGGGCCATGATGTCTCCCAGCGCGCTTTCCGCCTGCGCCGCGGCTTCGAGGCTGTCCGGCGCGCGCACCAGCAGCTCGGGCGGTGCATCGGCCGGCAGGCTGATGCGCCGGGCATTGGCCCAAAGGTCCAGCAGCTTCTGCGGCATTTCCACGGCGGGCAGGACAAAATCGACCATGGTGGTGTGGATGGCTGCGCGCGGCATGCCGTCGTGCTCGGCATCGTCCGGCGATTGAACCAGGGTCACGCCGCCCAGCTCCTTGACACGCGCCAGGCCCACTGCACCGTCGGCACCTGTGCCCGACATCACGATGCAGATCGCGCGTGCGCGGTGCACCTGTGCCAGGGCGCGGAAAAACAGGTCAATGGCGACATGCGGGCCCTTGAGCCGCGCAGGCTCCACCAGCCGCAGGTAGCCGTCGTTCATCAGCAGATCGGCGGTCGGCGGTATGACATAGACATGGTCGGCTTCGATGGCCGTCGGCTGGGCCACCTGGATGACAGGCATCTTTGTGACCCGCTGCAGGATGGCGGCAGCATTGCTTTCGTGCCGCGGCGACAGGTGCAGGATGACGACATAGGCCATGCCGCTGCCCGCCGGCATGTGTTCAAAAAACTGGAGCAGGGCCGTCATTCCACCGGCCGATGCACCGATGCCGACGACCGGAAAATTCAATGAACTCCGGATGAGTTCTTCGGGGTGCTCTTCGGGATCGGGGGACGCGACAGGCGTTTCGGACATGCTCATTACCGGTGAGTGACGACAAGTACCCATGGTAGTCCCAACAGAGAGGAAATAGCGGCAGCTTGGCCTCTCTTGCGGACCGTGCGGCGTGAATTGAAGCTGGCCGACCCGGGCTGTAGGCAGCGTCTGACAAGCGGCGCACAGGCTTGTCCCTAAATTCCTGGAGGAATGGGCCCTGCAGGGCCTGATGTGCAGTTCGAATGCAGAAGGGGTGTACCACCATGGCTCTTCATCGCGGCAGGCCAGCCACCGGCGCAGCAGATATTTTCTCGCACCGTCACCTTCCCGTAGCGCCCGGCAAGGAACCGGGCAGCCGGACAGAATTTTCTTCGGACAAGGACGCCGCAGACATCCATGTGCATGCTTATGCATCTGCACGCTCCATCGCGCGGGCCGGTGCGCCGCGCGGGAAAAAGTGCTTCGCCGCCTTGCATGGCAATTGACATGCCCTGTGCTCGTGGCTGGTGCATGGCAGATGGCCGACAGGGCCTGAAGATCTTCCTACAGGCAATGAAGGCCTGCAGCTATTTTTGCTGCCGCTCTACCGGCCAGAATGGAACTGGAAGCTGGCTGATCGAGGCCGGCCTCAACGCAAGCGTCTGGAGAAGCCCTGTGAGCGCAGCACCCGGCCAACGCAGCTGCAAAGCTGGGCCGGTTGTCGTTTCTCCAATTTTTTTGCCGTCTTTGGCAACAACCAACCGAAGGAGTTTTTTTTCATGAACAAGAATCTTTGGCAGCCCGTGGCGATCACGGCATTGCTGGTGGGCGCGGCTGCATTGGGTGGCTGCAACAAGAACCCGGACGGTGCGGCAGGCCCCGGCGCCAGCCCTTCCGGACCTTCAACCCCGGCAACCCCGGGCACGGGTTCTGGCTCCGGCTCCGGCATGGGCAGCCCGGGTACCGGTGCCCAGCCTGGTTCGGGCAGCGGCAGTGGATCTGGAAGCGGCACCCAGTAAGCGGGGCCGTTGAGTCCCGGGTCGTGCCGCCAGGCACGGCCCTCGTCCGGCCGCGGCATTGCGGCCGGCCCTTGCCTGTTCCACGAATACGGTTTCGGAACATACCAGCGTCCCGCAGGTCATGTGGTTCAGGTATTTGGATGATCGAGTGCCTGCGCCACGAGGAGCCATCCATGCTGCAAGATTCCCGCATTCCCCCCACGCGCGATGCCGATGGCGAAGCCGTTTCCCCCGGCGTGTCCAGACCAGCCGCGCCCGTACCGGACGACACCCCCGCAGACGGTGTGGACCTCTCCAGCGAATCGGTGGCCGGTGAGGAAGATCCCGGCGCCGCGCTTGATCTGATCTGGCCTGCGCCCCCTGCGTAATGCTCCTGAAAAACAGGCGCCGCACGTTCACGCTGAGCCGTGAGCTTGATCCCGCACACATCAAGGCCAGGCTGGAAGGTGGCGTGCTCAGGCTGAGCATTCCCAAAGCCGAGGAGGCCAAGCCGCGCCGCATTGCGGTGAACGTAGCCTGAGCCGGGGCTCGAGCCTGACTTCAATGCTGGCGTGAGCAGTAGGCCAGGAACTGGTCGAGCTCCGTGGACTTGTCGAACACGGCATCAGCACCAGACGCCAGGCAACGCTGGCGTATGTCGGCAGTTGCGTAGTTGGAGAGCACCACCACGCGCTGCCGGCTGTTGCGCTGGCCGCATTTCTTGAGCACCCCCAAGCCGCTGCCCTGCTGGAGGAACAGGTCGAGGACCAGCAGTTGCCAGTCGCGCGGGTGGTGCGCCAGCCAGAAACATGCGCCTTGCTCCGTTTCCGAGTAGCCCACCGTCTGGACGCCGGCGAGTTCCGTCAGGGTTTCCATCAGGTTGTCCCGGATGACGGCATTGTCTTCAACGATGTAGGCCTTCAGGGTCGCGTCGTAGCCGGTTTCCGGGAACAGGCCTTGCAGGGCGGCGGCGGTAAAGTTGATGGGAGTCACCGGTTCAGTTTCCGGCGACGGCAAGAGTGCCGCCGCAGGCGAACGTTCGCCGCGGCTGTAGGACAGCACGCCCTGTGCGGCAAAACCCCCGGTGCATACAGTCCGGGTCGCTACGAAAAATATAGCGGGTTACGGCGGCGTTATAGCGGTCCCGAGGGTCCGGTCTTGCCGGTCAGGCGCCTGCGCCCGTACAAGGCGATGAAGCCGGCGCCCAGCACCAGGGCAAACCAGCCCACAGGTGACGAATTGGCCACGATGCCCTGCATGCCCGGGGAACTGATGAAGTGCGGTGACACCAGCACGGCCAGTCCGATCAGCGCGCACAGCACGCCTTTGAGCAGCAGTTCGTTGTTGGCCTTGTTGCTGTGCCTGCGGATGGGGGGAGGAGGTAGGGGCATGGCCCGATTGTCGGCCAAACACAATGAAGGGGTCCGGGGTGGGGGTTTGGCAGCAGGAAGGCAGCGATGCACTTATAGTGGCTGCTGATCATTTCGGGCGAGCACCTCTGCACGTGCAGCCCTTCCCAGGACTTCCCAGGAGCATGTTGTGAGCCCATCTTCCACCGAAACCCTCCAGCCCACCCGTTTCGGCAGCGGTCAGGCTGTCCGCCGCCTGGAGGACGACGCGCTGCTGGCCGGCACCGGCCAGTTCACCGACGACGTGAGCCTGCAGGAGCAGACACACCTGTTCTTTGTGCGGTCACCCTATCCCCATGCACGCATCGTGGCGGTAGACACTTCGGCGGCGCTGGCCATGCCGGGCGTGCTGAAGATCGTCACCGGTGCCGACCTGGTGGCGGCCGGTGTCAAGCCTATTCCCGGCATCGGCGGTTTCACGCGGGCCGACGGTTCGCCCTGTGCCACGCCACCGCGGCGTCCGCTGGCCCATGAACGTGTGCGTTTTGTCGGCGAGGCGGTTGCTGCCGTGGTGGCCCTGAGCCTGCGCCAGGCGCGTGACGCGGCCGAGGCGGTGATGGTGGACTACGACGAACCGCCCATGGTGGTCGACGTGAGCGATGCCATGGCCAGCGGCGCCCCGGCGCTGTGCCCTGAAGCCCCGGACAACATTGCGGCGCAAGCACGTTATGGTGATGCCGCCGCCACAGCCGCCGCTTTTGCTGCTGCCCGTCATGTCATCAAACTCGACATCACCAACCAGCGCCTGGCGGCGCTGAGCCTGGAGCCGCGTTCAGTGCTGGCCGGCTTCGATGCGGCGTCGCAACGCCTGACCATCCGCATGAGCACGCAGATGCCTTCGGGCGTGCGCAATTCTGTCTGCGACGCGCTGGACATTCCCAAGGAGGCCGTGCGTGTCATCGTCGGGGACGTGGGCGGCGGCTTCGGCATGAAGACGGGCGTCTACCCTGAAGACGTGGCCGTGGCCTATTGCGCGCGTACGCTGCAGCGCGCCGTCAAGTGGGTGGCCGACCGCAGCGAGGAGTTTGTTTCCAGCACGCACGGCCGCGACCTGCAAAGCCACGCCGAACTCGCGCTCGACGAGAGCGGAAAAATCCTCGCGCTGCGCCTGGCCTCGCTGGCCAATGTAGGCGCCTACCCGACCGGCGCGGGTGCGGCCATCCAGCTGCTGATCGGCCCCTGGGTGCAGACCAGCGTCTACGACATCCAGACCATCGACTTTCATTTCCAGGCCGTGATGACCAACACCGCGCCCACCAGCGCTTACCGCGGTGCGGGCCGGCCCGAAGCCATCTTCATCATGGAGCGGCTGATGGACGAAGCCGCACGCCAGACCGGCATCGACCGCCTGGCGCTGCGCCGCCGCAACTTCATCCAGCCGGCGCAGATGCCTTACAAAAACCCCATGGGGCAGGTCTACGACAGCGGCCGCTTTGAGGCGGTGATGGACCAGGCGCTGGTGCTGGCCGACTGGCAGGGCTTCGACGCGCGCGCCGCCGATTCAAAACAGCGCGGTTTGCTGCGCGGGCTGGGCATCTCGACCTTTCTCGAATGGACGGGCGGCAATGCCCTGGAAGAACGCGTGACCCTTTCAGTGCGCGCCGACGACGGCGTGATCGAAGTCTTCTCGGCCGTCAACGCCATGGGGCAGGGTATCCTGACTTCACTCACCCAGCTGGTGGTCGATGCCTTCGGCGTGCCGCCGGAGAAAGTGCGCGTTGTGCTGGGCGACACCGACCGCGGCGACGGTTTCGGCAGCGCCGGCTCACGCTCGCTGTTTACCGGCGGCTCGGCCGTGCGCATAGGCGCGGAGCGCACGATCGAGAAAGCCCGGCAGCTTGCGGCCAGAGAGTTCGAGGCCGCCGAGCAGGACATCACCTACGCCGAAGGAAGTTTCACGGTGGCGGGCACCGACCTGAGCATCGACCTGTTTGCGCTGGCGGCGCGCCAGGACGAACAGTGCATCTTCATGGACTCGACCACCGCCGTCGTCGGGCCGTCCTGGCCGAATGGCTGCCACATCAGCGAAGTCGAAATCGATCCCCTGACCGGCCATGTGGCGGTGGTGGCCTATGCCTCCGTCAACGACGTCGGGCGCGTCGTCAACCCGATGATTGTCCGCGGCCAGCTCGACGGCGGCGCCGTGCAGGGTATCGGCCAGGCGCTTTGCGAGCACCTGGTGTATGACCGGGAAACCGGCCAGCCCGTCACCGGCAGCCTGATGGACTACGCCGCGCCGCGCGCCGACGACGCACCACCGTTCAAGACCGAGATGGACCAATCCACCCCGTGCCTGAACAACCCGCTGGGCGTCAAGGGCGTGGGTGAGCTGGGCACCATAGGCGCCGGGCCGACGGTGGTCAATGCCGTGGCCGATGCGCTGGCGCGCCACGGCATGGCTGCCCAGGCCAGCCGCTTGCAGATGCCGCTGTCGCCCTCCAGGCTCTGGCACTGGATGCAAGCCGGGGCTTGAGCACAAATGGAGCGTATAAATGGCCACAAACCCTTGTTCCTCGGGAATAGTTAGCTATCAATAATGTAGCGTCTGCTGCGTCCCGGGTGTGTACGGACCCTGTTCAGGCGCAGGCCAGCGTGCCGTTGGAATCCTGCCGCTTGTCCCCCAGGTAGACACGCACCCGCTCCACCTGCGGCCCGACCACGGTAATGGCTGCGCGCAATTGCTGCTCGGTGCAGCCGAGCTGCCGGGTCCAGTAATTGAGCTCATAACCTTCCGAGGTATTGATGTGCTCGCGGTCCTGCCCGCCCCGTTTGTTGCGGTGATCACTCATGGTTTTCTCCCACAATGAGGAGGAAATTTACGTCGGGGTGACGGGGCTTACTGTAGGACACCATCCACATCCGGCAGCCGTGTTGCCGAAGGCCGCAGCGGCACCATCAGCAGCAGCGCCACGGTGCTGGCCTGCAAAACCTGCGCCATGGGCAGGCAAGCGTCGCTGGCGACCAGTTTGCTGTCCGAAAGAACGTCCTGCCACTGCGCCGTTGCAGCGCCGGGCAGCATGACACGCGTGCCCTGCCAGCCTGCATCCGCGTCCGCCTGCAGCCACTGCGCCGGGTGGCGCAGCGCCACCGTGACTGACAGCGTGTCGCCGCTGCGCCTGGCAAAGGCAATGACGTGGTGCCGTTGCGGGCCCAGCACCTGCAGCGGCAGGTAATCGCCGCCGCAGAACAGGCCCGGGAACTGCTGGCGCAGCTGCAGTGTGCGGCGGATGAGCTGTTGCTTGCCGCGCAGGATCAGGCTGGGCGCCCAGCCGCCCGCAACCGGCCAGGGCAGTGCCATGCCGGCGCGGCGCGCAGCCAGGTCCACGCCGCGGCGGTTGTCGGGATCGACCAGGCTGAAGTCGGCCAGCTCGCTCCCCTGGTACAGGTCAGGAATGCCGGGCGACGTCAGGCGCAGCAGGGTCTGCGTCAGGGAGTTGGCGGTGGCTGCCGGCGTGATCTGTTGCACCAGCTGCACCAGCTGTGCGACGAAAGGCCTGCCCGCTTCACTGCACAGCAGGCCCTGGAGAAAAGCATGGCAGGCGCTTTCATAGCCGGCCTGGGGCAGCATCCAGCTCGAATGCTGTTTGGCCTCGCGCAGGGCTTTTTCCTGCCAGGCCGCCACCCTTGCGGCAAAAGCGGCCAGGCCCTGCAGGTCATCGGGCAGCAGGTCCGGCGGCCAGGCGCCCAGCAGTGTCTGGTACAGCATGAGCTCGTCGGCCGGGGCAGGCGCGATGAACGCTTCGCTGCCTGGCTGCGGCAGCGGGGTGCGAAAGCCTTTGTGCGCCGCCATCCAGTGGCGCAACATGCCGCCCCATTGGGCCGGTATTTCGCTGAGCACGGCCAGCCGCGCACGCGCATCTTCCCCACGCTTGTGGTCGTGTGTGGCGGTGGCCAGCAGGCTGCGCGGCAGGCTGGCGGCGCGCTGCACATTGGCGGCATGGAACGCCTCCAGCCCCGGGGCGGCAGACAGCGGGCAGGACCCGACCTCGTTGCGCGAAAGCAAAGGGGCATAACGGTAAAACACCGTGTCTTCCAGCGCCTTGGCGGCCAGCGGAGGCGTCAGCTGCTGGAAGCGCGTGCGCGCGCGTTGCAGGCCCGGCGGCAGGTTTTGGCCCTGCGGCGTGCCGGCCATGCCAAGCCAGCCCGCGACCTCGGCCAGCAGGCCATGGTCGGGCAGACGCAGGCGCAGGCGGGCCCGGCTCGCTGCTGCTTCCAGTACCTGGCGGTCGGCTAAGCTGTTGCCCGCGTCCGTGCTGTAACAGCGGTAGCGGCGAAAGCCTGCAAGCAACGCTGTCAGCACGCGCCGGATGGCGACCAGTGCGATGTCGCGTCCGGCCGGCTGCGCGCTCCGTGCATGCTGGTGCAAGGCTCGCGCCAGGGCTTCCAGTTCGCCGGCGAAATTTTCTGCCAGGAGCTGTTCCCTGGCCGCCTGCACGTGGTCGTCAAAGCCTTGCGTGTCATTGCACAGCTCGGCCCAGGTCCGGCGCAGCACCAGTTCCCCCTGGCCGTCATGCAGGACTGCACCGGCCTGGTCCATGAAGTCGTAGCCGGTGCTTCCGTCGATGTTCCAGTCCGGGGGAATGCGTTCGCCGGGAGAGAGAATTTTTTCTACCACCATCCAGGCCGGCGCTGCATCGAGCGGGGCGGGGCGGCATTTCTGCAGGTCGGCGAGGCGGCGGCGCAGCTTGCGGCAGTATGCAGCCGGGTCGGCCAGGCCATCGACATGGTCGATGCGCACACCGTCGATCAGCCCGCGCGCATAGAGTTCGAAAATCAGCACATGGGTCGCTTCGAACACGTCGTCAAGCTCAACCCGCAGCCCGGCCAGGTCGGAGATTTCAAAAAAACGCCGCCAGTTGATTTCTTCCGCGGCGTTGCGCCACCAGCTCAGCCGGTAGTGCTGCTGTTCCAGCAGGCTGTGCAGGGCCCGCATGGCGCCCGGTGCAGGCGGGTTGTACGGTGCCAGCGCCTGCTCGATGGCGCGGCGCCCCTCCGGACGGGTGGCCTCGGCGGCCAGTGCGGCCTGTGCCGCTGCCATGGAGGGTTGCTGCAGGGTGAAGGCCCGGGCCACAGCGGCCAGCCGCTGCTGGCTGGCCAGCACCCCTGCATACGAGGCAGCGGCAAGTGGCAGGCGGGTGGCGTGGTACGCCACATACAGGCGGCCGGACTGCGCCTCGAAACGCAACGCCAGCGCCTGGGTGCGCAGCACGTTGTCGTAGGGCTCGCCGAGCACCGGCAGCAGCAGCTTGCCGTGCAGGTGAGGCTCGGGGACCTGCCAGTCGATGTCGAACCAGTGTGCATACACGCTGTGCGGCCCCCATTCGAGAACGTCCTGCCAGTAGCGGTTGGCAGCCGAGGCCACGCCCATGTGGTTGGGCACGATGTCGATCACCAGGCCCATGGCAGCGGCGCGCAGCCTGGCGACGAGCCGCAGCAGGCCCGCTTCCCCGCCCAGTTCGGGACTGATCTGTGTCGGGTCCACCATGTCGTAACCATGGGTCGAACCCTCGCGCGCAGTCAGCACGGGTGAAAGGTAGAAATGGCTGATACCCAGGCTCGCGTAGTAGTCCACGGTGGCAGCGGCATCATCGAAACCGAAGCCGCTGTGCAGCTGCAGCCGCACGGTGGCGCGCGGCAGGTTCACGCGGCGTCTCCCGCCGGTGCCACCGGGTCGCGGTGGGCGGCTGCGCTGCCACGGGCGCGGTCCAGGGCGGCCAGGCGTTGCCGGGCCGAAGGTTCACCCAGCATGAGGTCGGTGTCACGGGGCAGGCGTTGCTGCCAGTTCGGATGGATGGCCACCGTGCCCGGCAGGTTGGGCTGCTCGACGATGCCCAGCACATCTTCCAGCGGCGCCATGACGAGCGCGGCCGGTGTGCTGCCGGTGAAGGCCAGCACTTCTTCGATGGGAGCCGTGTCCGGCAACTCGCCCGTGCCGGCGCAGCCCGCCTGCTGCAGCGCCTGCCAGAGGCAGTGCCTGTCGGTTTCGCGCTCCGCATGTTGCGGGCCATCAGGAGGCAACAGGGCCAGGCGTTCGCGCCAGGTGATGTCCTGCCCCTTCCACCAGCCGGTTACTGTCGGCAGGTCGTGGGTGGAAGTGGTTGCCACGGCTGTTGCGGGCCAGGCCCGGGGTGCCAGGAATTTTTCTTTTCCGCGCTGGAACCAGAGCACGCGTATGCCCAGCACCCCGGCAGCGGCGAGCTCTTGCGGGAAGCCTTCGGGCACCGTGCCCAGGTCTTCGCCGATCACGATGGTGCGCTGGCGCTGGCTCTCCAGCGCCATCAGGCGCAGCATGTCCTTGAGCGGGTAGTGCAGGTAGGCGCCTTCCGAAGCCGGCGCGCCATCGGGCACCAGCCAGAGCCGCTTGAGACCCAGCACATGGTCGATGCGGATGCCGCCGCTGTGCCGCATGTTGGCGCGCAGCATGTCCAGCCAGGGCGCAAAGCCCTGCACCCGCAGGGCACGCGGCGAGAAGGCACCCAGACCCCAGCCCTGGCCCTGGGTACTGAGCAGGTCGGGCGGTGCGCCCACGGTCAGACCGGTGAGCATGGCCGCTTGTGCGCTCCAGCCCTGGCTCCCGCCGGGATGGGCGCCCACAGCCAGATCGGCGATGAGGCCGATGGGCATGCCGGCTGCCCGTGCCGCAGCCTGTGCGGCTTGCCGCCCCGCGTCGGCCAGCCATTGCAGCCACTGGTGGAAGGCGATGTCCTCTGCCTGTGCCTGCGCAAAGGTCCGGACCTCTGCGCTGTGCGGGTCGCGGTAAGCGGCAGGCCAGTGCCGCCAGTCGCCCTGCACAGCCTGCGGCTGCTGTGCGCGGAACCAGGCATCGAGCGCTTCAAAGCAGGCATGGTCCTGCAGGGCCTGGCCGCCAAGGTCACGGAAGCTGCTGAAGCTCCGGCTGTCGCCGGCGCCGTTGCGAAAGCGCACAAAGAGCCTGCGCAGCAACGCCAGCCGCTGCGCCGCGGCCGCCGGCCAGTCGACCCGTTCAGCCGCCTCCAGGTGGGCCAGGTTGGATCGGCTGCCCGGTAGTTCCAGCTCTTCGCGCAGCGCCTGCTGCAGCGCTTCGGGGCCCAGGGCGCGGGCGGGGTCGATGTGCAGCACATTGAAGAACAGGCGGCTGGATGGCCCGTAGGGGCTGAAGCGGCCGGGATCGGCGCTGAACATGGCGTGCACCGGGCTGATGGCCAGGGCGCTGGCTTTTTGCGCCGCCGCGGCGCGCGCCAGCGCTTCCAGTGCCGTGAAATCGCCCAGTCCGCCATCGTGCGGACGGCGCAGGCTGTAGAGCTGCGCTGCCAGGCCCCAAGGCAGGGCTTGGCCTGTAGCGGGCTGGCCCTGCAGAGCATCGGTGACGCCGAAGCAGCGCTGCGGCGCGACGGCCAGCGTGGTCTGCAACCCGCGGCATGACAACTGGTGATAACCGGTCCCGGCCACGGCAGCCAGGTAGAGATGACCGTTGGGCCCTGCAGCCAGGCGGCCTGACAGCAAGGTGCCGTTTTCGGGTTGAAGCTGGTACGCGTCGCCTGCGCGGAAAGTGCCTGCCGGTAAACCCGTCGGCTGGCCGGCGCAAGCTGTCAGCAGGGCAGGGAGCCCGGCCGGCGCCTGCAGCTCTGCCAGGCTGTCCCGGCATTCGGCAGCCGTGCCGGCGGGCAGATGGAGAGCCCGCAGGACGGCACGCAGGGAATCCTCGCCCACTTGCTGCGCCTGGCCAAAGGCATCGGTCCAGTGGGTGGCCAGACCGGCTGCTTGCGCCAGTGCTGACAGATGCACATCACTCATGCGGGCTCCAGCAGGGCCAGGAAGGCGTGGCCGGGCAGCGTACCCGCGGCCCAGGCAACATGGGCGCCGCCGCTGTCGAACAGGGTGTCGGCCGATGTTGCTGCTGCCGCGGCATCCTGCCCGCGCAGGTTCCCGGCCGGCTCGGTCGCCAGGTTCACGGCCAGTGTCAGCACGCGCGGACCAAGCTGCCAGCGAGCCAGCACGGCAGCAGGCCCCAATGTTTCGGCACCCAGCGAGCGGCAGTCCGGCAGGTGCGGCACGATGTAGCGCTGCCGCAGGGCCAGCAGCTCGCGTACCCAGGCCGTGGCGGGATCGCCGTGTTCACCCACGCTGGCCGGCACCGAGCGGGTGAAGGTGGCCTCGTCGTTGGGGTTGGCGATGCGGGCACGGGATGCCTCGTCGGCAAAAGCCGCGCTGCCGGCAAACTCCTGCCAGCGGCCCCGGTGCACCGCCTCTGCGAGTTCCGGTGTGCGGTGGCTGGTGAAATACAGAAATGGTGTGGTGCTGGCCGATTCCTCCCCCATGAAGAGCAGCGGAATTTGCGGCGCCAGCAGGAGCAGGGCCTGGGCCGCGCGCAGGGCCGCCGGGTGCGCCAGGATGCTCAGCCGCTCGCCGAAGGCGCGGTTGCCGGTCTGGTCATGGTTCTGCAGGAATAGCACGAAGGCAGTGGGCGGCAGCGTTGCGCTGGGTTCGCCGCGCGGCAAGCCGCCGCGGTGCAGCGAGCTTTCGCCCTGGTAGATGAATCCTTCGGCCAGGCAGCGGGCCAGGCGGTTCGCCGGGGCGTGCGCATAGTCGCGGTAATAGCCGTCTTGCTCGCCGGTCAGCAGCACATGCAGCACATGGTGGCCGTCGTCGTTCCACTGCGCATCGAAACCCTGCTGCAACAGCCCCGACGCGTTGCCGTCATGTTCGAGGACCAGGTGCACATGCCGGCCGGGCTCCGCGGCTGAACGCACGGCGCGCGCCATGTCGGCCAGCCAGTCCTGTTCGGCAATCGCGTGGGCTGCATCGATGCGCAGTCCGTCGAAGCGGTACTCCATCAACCAGTACAGGGCATTGCTGGTGAAGAAACTGCGTACTTCGGGACGCCGGAAATCAATGGCGCCGCCCCAGGCCGTGGAGGCGCCGTCCCTGAAAAAGCCGGGGGCATACACGCCCAGGTAGTTGCCGTCCGGGCCGAAATGGTTGTAGACCACATCAAGAAAAACCATCAACCCGAATCCGTGGGCGGTATCGATGAGGCGCTTGAGTTCGTCCGGCGTGCCGTAAGCGGCATCGGGGGCGAAAGGCAGCACGCCGTCATAGCCCCAGTTGCGCGGCCCTGGAAAATCATTGACCGGCATGAGCTCGATGGCGGTGATGCCGAGTGCGGCCAGGCTGGCGAGCTGCGCCGTCACGCCGGCGAAGCCGCCCAGCGTGCCCACATGCAGTTCGTACACCACGGTCTCATGCCAGGGCCGTCCGGTCCAGGCGTGTTGCCAGGCATACGCTTGCGGGTCCAACACCAGGCTGGCGTCATCCACATCGCCCTGCTGCGCGCGCGAGGCGGGGTCGGCCACGCTGAGCTCGCGGCCACCGGCGAGGCGCAGGCCGTAGCGGTAGGCCGTGCCCGGCCCGCAGGCGACCCCGGCGCTCCAGTGCCCGGTGCCGTCCTGCTGCATGGGCATGCGCCGCCCGTCCTGCAGTTCGACGTGAGCGGCCACGGCGGCAGGTGCCCACAAATGAAAACGCGTGTTGCCCGGACCCTGCGCTGAAGCGCCCCAGGGCATGGCATGGGCAAAGTGCTCACTCATGCCAGTCCTGCCGCAGGGGCTGGTTGGCCACCAGTACCACGCTTTTTCCCGGCACCACCAGCTCACCGCCATTGATGGGGCCGCAGGGCATGTGTGGCTGCGCGCTGTCCAGCAGGCAGTGCCATGCCATGACCGGTGCGGGAAGGGTGAAGGTGATCGGGTTCAGGTCGCCGTTGATGAACATCAGGGTCACCTCCACGGCCGTCGTCCCGTCCGCGGCTTCGTCGCTGCTGCGCTGGGCGCGGCGCAGGACCAGGGCACGTGCTTCCGGGTTCTCCCATTCGGAAGGCATCAGCGTATGGCCGCGTTCGTCAAACCACGCCACCTCGGACACATCCTGGTCAACCGGCCGGTCGCCGTCCGGGAAACGGTGGCTTTGCAGTGTGGCGTAACGGCGGCGGATTCGCGCCAGTTGCTCCACATAAGCGGTCAGCACGCGTCCTTCTTCGCTGTCCGCCAGTTGCCAGTCGAGCCAGGAAATCTCGTTGTCCTGGCAATAGGCATTGTTGTTGCCTTCCTGTGTGCGGCCGAATTCGTCGCCCCCCAGCAGCATGGGGGTGCCCTGCGAGAAAAAAAGCGTGGCCAGCATCGCGCGCTTGACCTTCCCGCGTATCTCGATGATTCCCGGATCGTCGGTCGGGCCTTCTGCACCCCAGTTGGCGCTGTAGTTGTCCGAGTGCCCGTCGTTGCCGTTTTCCTTGTTGGCCTCGTTGTGCTTTTCGGCATAACTCACCAGGTCCTGCAGTGTGAAGCCGTCGTGCGATGCCACAAAATTGACCGAGGCCCAGGGCTTGCGCCAGCGGTGGTTGAAGAGATCGGCCGAACCGACCAGCCGCGCAGCAAGTGCGCTGCGTTCGCCGACATCGCCGCGCCAGAACCGGCGCACGCCGTCGCGGAACTGGTCGTTCCATTCGGCAAACGGCGGTGGATGGTTGCCCACCTGGTAGCCCCCCGGTCCCAGGTCCCAGGGTTCGGAAACCAGCTTGAGCTGCGACAGCACCGGGTCCTGCAGGATGGCGTCGAAGAAACCGGCGCCGGGATCGAAACCCGTGCCTTCGCGTCCCAGCGACACGCCCAGGTCGAAGCGGAAACCGTCCACCCTGTAGGAACTGGCCCAGTAGCGCAGCGAGTCCAGCACCATCTGCAGCACGCGCGGGTGCGAGATGTTGAGCGTGTTGCCGCAGCCGGTGTCATTGATGTAGTAACGCTCCTGGCCGGGGATCAGCCGGAAGTAGCTGGCATTGTCCAGGCCGCGCAGGGAAATGGTGGGCCCCAATTCGTTGCCGCCGGCGGTGTGGTTGAAGACCACGTCGAGGATCACCTCGATGCCGGCCGCGTGCAGCCGGCGCACGGCGGTGCGCATTTCGTCGTTGGACGGCCCGGACAGGTAGCCCGGCTCGGGCGCAAAAAAAGACAGCGTGCTGTAGCCCCAGTAGTTGCGCAGGCCGCGTTCCAGCAGGAAGCGGTCCTGGACAAAGGCGTGGGTGGGCATGAGTTCCAGCGTGGTGATGCCCAGTTTTTTCAGGTGTTCGATGAAGCGGGCATCGCTCAGGGCGGCGAAAGTCCCGCGCTGGTGCGGCCGGATGTCGCTGCGCCGGATGGTGGCACCCCGCACATGGGTTTCGTAGATCACGGTCTGCGCCCAGGGAACCGATGGCCGCACGTCCCCGCTCCAGTTGAAGGTGTCGTCGGTCACGATAGCGCGCGGCATCGCCGGCGCGCTGTCGCGCCGGTCGAAGCTCAGGTCCGACCGCGGTGCATTCAGGCGGTAGCCGAACAGCGCATCGCTCCAGCGCAGCGGGCCGGACAGCGCACGTGCATAGGGGTCAAGCAGCAGCTTGTGCGGATTGAAGCGGTGGCCGCGTTCCGGCTCGTAGGGCCCGTGGGCACGCAGGCCGTACTGCAGGCCGGGGCCGGCGTCGGGCAGGTAGCCATGCCAGACCTCGTTGGTGCATTCGGGCAGAGGCAGCCGCGCGATTTCCTTGCGCCCGCCGGTGTCGAACAGGCACAGGTCGATCTGTTTCGCATTGGCCGAGAAGACGGCGAAGTTGACGCCCAGCCCGTCGGGCGTGGCACCCAGCGGATAGGGCGAGCCGGGCAGCAGGCGGTCGGGTCGGGCGTAGAGCATCAGCTTTCCGGAAGAAGGATCAGGGTGGACAGAGGGGGCAGGGTGAGAAGGACAGAGCAGGCATGGCCGTGGCTGGCGATGTCCTGTGCGCTTGTCCGGCCGCCATTGCCGATGCCGGAACCGCCGTATGCCTGTGCATCGGTGTTGACGGCTTCGCGCCAGTTCCTGGCCGGCCCGGGTACGCCGATGCGGTAGGCATGGCGCGGCACCGGCGTCAGGTTGCTCACCACCAGTGCCTGTTCGTGGCCGGCGCGGCGCAGCAGTGCAAACACGCTGTTGCCGGTGTCGTCGCCGACCAGCCAGTCGAAGCCCTCCTGCGCGGCGTCGAGCCGGTGCAGCGCGGGTGTGCCGGTGTAAAGGCGGTTCAGGTCGCGCACCAGCCGCTGCAGGCCGCGGTGGCGCGGGTCGTCCAGCAGATCCCAGGGCGGGGAGGCATCGTGGTTCCACTCGCCGGGCTGGCCGAATTCGCAGCCCATGAAAAGCAGCTTCTTGCCGGGGTGGCCCCACATCCAGCCGAGGTAGGCACGCAGGTTGGCCCGCTTCTGCCAGTCGTCGCCCGGCATTTTTCCCAGCAGGGAACCCTTGCCGTGGACCACCTCGTCATGCGAAATCGGCAGCACGAAGCGTTCGGAAAAGGCATAGACCAGGCCGAAGCTCATGTCGTTGTGGTGGTAGCGGCGATGCAGCGGGTCGCGTTGCACGTAGCGCAGGCTGTCATGCATCCAGCCCATGTTCCACTTGTAGGAAAAGCCCAGGCCACCCTGGTCCACGGCGGCGGTCACGCCGGGCCAGGCGGTGGACTCTTCGGCGATCATCATGGCCCCGGGGCAGCGTTCGGCCACCGTGGTGTTGAGTTCGCGCAGGAAGGCGACGGCTTCCAGGTTCTCCCGGCCGCCATGGATGTTGGGCAGCCATTCGCCGGCTTCACGGCTGTAGTCGCGGTACAGCATGGAGGCCACCGCATCGACGCGCAGGCCGTCCACGTGATAGCGCTCCAGCCATTCGAGCGCACTGGCAATCAGGAAGCCGCGTACCTCGTGGCGGCCGAAGTTGTAGATCAGCGTGTTCCAGTCCTGATGAAAACCTTCGCGCGGGTCCTCGTGTTCGTAGAGGGCTGTGCCGTCGAAGTGCGCCAGGCCGTGCGCGTCCGACGGGAAATGTGCCGGCACCCAGTCGAGGATCACGCCAAGCTCCGCCTGGTGGCAGCGGTCTACAAAGGCGGCGAAACCCCCGGGCGTGCCAAACCTGGCACTTGGCGCAAATTGCGAGAGCGGCTGGTAGCCCCAGGAACCACCGAACGGATGCTCCATGACGGGCAACAATTCCAGGTGGGTAAAACCCATGCTGCATGCATAAGGCAGCAGGCGGTCGCCGAGTTCCTGCCAGTTCAGGCTGCGCCCGCCGTCCTCGCAGATGCGCAGCCAGGAGCCTGCATGCACCTCGTAGATCGCCAGGGGCGCTGAGGCGCTGTGGCGCTGTACCCGTCCCGCCATCCAGGCTGCATCGTTCCATGCGAAGCCTTCAGCCGCTGCCACCCGCGACGCTGTGCCTGGCGGCCTTTCCGTGGCGCGGGCCACCGGGTCGGCCTTGTCCGGCAGGCGGCGCCCGTCGGGACCGGTGATGGCATATTTGTAGAGAGCGCCTGCAGCTGCTTCGGGGATAAAGGTTTCCCACACGCCGGCTTGCGGGTGCAGCCGCATCGGATGACGCTGTGCGTCCCATCCGTTGAAGTCGCCGATCACGGCAACGCTGCGTGCATTGGGTGCCCACACCGCGAACCGCGTGCCGGCCGCGCCGCCGGCCACCATGGGCTGCGCACCCAGGCAGCGGCCCAGTTCGCGATGCCGGCCTTCGGCGATCAGGTGCAGGTCGAGCTCGCCGAGCAGCGGCGCATCCGGCTGGGTGCGAAGTTCGGGGCCGCTCATGGTGCGGCGTCCGGCCCGGGCTGCGCCTGCGCTGCTGCCAGCCGGGACAGTCCGCGCAGCGGCACACCCAGCCAGGCCGGCCGGTTGGCAGCCTCATAACAGACTTCGTAGGCCGCTTTCTGCAGCGTGAACAGCCTGAGCAGGTCGTCGGCCCCGGCCGCGGCGCTGGCTGGTGCCGCGCTGCGGTAAGCCTGCAGGAAAGACTGGCTGGAAAGTTGCAGGTACTGCGCGAACAGCCCCGGCGGCGTGCTCTCCGGTTCGCTGCTGTTTTCGGCAAAGGCTGCCGCGTAGTCGAAGGAGCGCAGCAGGCCCGCCACGTCGCGCCAGGGGCTGGCCTTGGCCCGGCGTTCCTCCAGCGATTTGGACGGTTCGCCCTCGAAGTCAACCAGCGAGACATCGCCCGGTGAAACCAGTACCTGGCCGAGATGAAAGTCACCATGGATGCGTATGCACAGGGCACCGGTGGCCGCTTTCGCCAACTGCTGCACTTCCTGGTGCAGGGCTTCGCGCGCGTCGAGCACCTGGCGGATCTGCGGCGCCAGGGTGGCGTCCAGGTCGCGGGTGTTTTCCAGCACCTGCAGGGCGGCTTCGATCTGCTGTGAAACCTCGTCGGCCCAGGCGCCGGCGACGGTTTCGCTGGCCGTTTCGGGGGCGAAAGCCGGCTCGCTGCCCGGCGTGGCCAGCACACTGTGCATTTCACCGAGCCGCTGGCCCAGCACGCTGGCAAAAGAGGCAAACTCGTGCATGGGGTCGGCGGCGGCCGGCGAGGGTGCGCCGCTCGTATCCAGCGCCGGCAGGCCGCCGCCCTGGCCGGCACGCGCCAGCGTGGCCTGCGTCCATTCCCAGCCGTCTCCCTGGTTGTGGATGAAGGCCTGCAGCAGCATCAATGTATAACGCTCGCTCTCGCTGCTGCAGCGCGATACCTCGCCCAGTGTGGCGGGTGTATGGGCAAAACCATGCAGCGTGAGGAAGCGGCCCATCTCGGCCTCGGGATGCACGCCCTTGCTCAGTCTGCGGATGACTTTGAGCACCATCACATCGCCGATGACCAGCGAGCTGTTCGACTGTTCGGTGGAGATGCGCCGTATCTCTGCGTGGGGTGGCAGGGCGATGCCTTCCAGCGCCGGCGTGGGCTGGAAGCGCACCTCGCCATCAATGGCCGGCGTGCGTGCGTTGATGCGCATCAACTCCACGATCTGCAGCGCAAAACGGTCCAGCGAAAACGCGTCGGTGATGTAGCCGACCTCGCGGCCGCGGCGCACCCGGGCCAGGGCCAGTTGCTGGGGAAGGCTGCCCGGCGGCTCGTCCTCGCCGGCAAAGCCTACCGGCAGCAGGTAGCGGTCTTCCGTGCCTTCGCCCGTCGTGGTCACGACCTCGGCCAGCACCAGCGGGCGGCCCTGGTTTTCGCCATGGGAGGAAAGGCGGCTGGCGGTGGCAATGCGCACGCGCGGCTTGCCCAGCTGCTTGGCGGCATACCAGCGCCGTTTGACAAGGTACTGCGGCAGCGACTCGGTTTCGAGGATGGCACGTGACCGGCCTTCGAGCAGTTCTTCGATCCGCTCGCGCAGCACCAGCGTGGCGTATTCGGGCAGGGGTTCGGGGGCGGACGTGTGCCAGGACGGCATGCGTGTGTTGCTGGCCAGCACAAACCAGTTGAAACCGTAGGGGGCCAGCGTCAGCAGATAAGTGAGCATGCCGATGGGCGGGAAGGCCACACCGCCGAGCATCTCCACCGGCACGCGCCCGGCGAATTCCGAGAGTTCGAGTTCGACCGCCTGTGAGGCCGGCGATACATTGGCCACGCAGAGAATCGTTTCGCGGCCCTGTTCGGGGTGGTCGTACTCGCGCAGGTAGGCAAAAATCTTGCGGTTGTTCGGATACAGCAGGCGCAGCGTGCCGCGGCCGAAAGCCGGGTGTTTGCCGCGCACCTGCAGCATGCGTCGCATCCAGTTCAGCAGCGAATGCGCGTCGATGTCCTGCGCTTCCACATTCACCGCCTGGTAGCCGGCCACCGGGTCCATGATGGGCGGCAGGACCAGCTGCGCCGGGTCGACGCGGGAGAAGCCGCCGTTGCGGTCCGACGTCCATTGCATGGGTGTACGCACGCCGTCGCGGTCGCCCAGGTGGATGTTGTCGCCCATGCCGATCTCGTCGCCGTAATAAATCACCGGCGTCCCCGGCATGGACAGCAGGAAACTGTTGAGCAGCTCAATGCGGCGGCGGTCGCGCTGCAACAGCGGCGCCAGACGGCGGCGTATGCCGAGGTTGATGCGGGCGCGCCTGTCTTCGGCATAAAAATTCCAGAGGTAGTCGCGTTCCTTGCTGGTCACCATCTCCAGCGTGAGCTCGTCGTGGTTGCGCAGGAAAATGCTCCACTGGCAGTTCGGCGGAATTTCCGGCGTCTGCCGCAGGATGTCGGTCAGCGGAAAGCGGTCTTCCTGCGCCAGCGCCATGTACATGCGCGGCATCAACGGGAAATGGAAGGCCATGTGGCACTCATCGCCGTTGCCGAAATACTGCTGCACGTCTTCCGGCCACATGTTGGCCTCCGCCAGGAACATGCGGTTCGGGAAGCTGCGGTCCAGCTCGCCGCGGATTTTTTTCAGGATGGCATGGGTTTCGGGCAGGTTCTCGTTGCTGGTGCCTTCGCGTTCGATCAGGTAGGGGACGGCATCGAAGCGCAGGCCGTCGATGCCCAGATCGAGCCAGAACTTCATCACGCGCAGCACTTCCTTGAGCACCAGCGGGTTGTCGAAGTTCAGGTCGGGCTGGTGCGAATAGAAGCGGTGCCAGAAAAATGCGTTGGCCACCGGGTCCCAGGTCCAGTTCGATTTTTCGGTGTCCAGGAAGATGATGCGGGTGCCGGCATAAGCCTGGTCGTTGTCCGACCAGACATAGAAATTGCGCGCTGCCGAGCCCGGCTTGGCCTGGCGTGCCCGCTGAAACCAGGGGTGCTGGTCCGAAGTGTGGTTGATCACCAGTTCGGTGATGACACGCAGGCCGCGGCGATGTGCCTCTTGCACAAAACGCCGCACATCGGCCATGCTCCCGTAGTCGGCATGCACGCCCTTGTACTGGGCAATGTCATAGCCGTCATCGCGGCGCGGCGAAGGGTAGAAGGGCAGCAGCCAGATGGCGGTCACCCCCAGCCCGGCGATGTAGTCGAGCTTGGCAATCAATCCGGAAAAGTCGCCCACGCCATCGTTGTTGGCGTCGAAAAACGACTTGACGTGCAACTGGTAAATGACGGCATCCTTGTACCAGAGCGGGTCTGCAGCGACTGCCATCGCGGCTTTCTGCAGCTCGGAAATAATCCTGTCGGTGGCGCCCATCAGCCGGTCCCTCCCGGCCGCAGCCGCCAGATGCTGAAGGCCAGCTCGCTGGGGTCAAGCCGGACCCGCTGGTGCCGGCCATGCAGGGTGAAACTGCTGCCATGCGTGAGGTCGTCAAAGGCCAGGGTTGCGCCTTCCTCGAGGCCCCAGTCCTGCAGCGGAAGTTCGACAGCGCATTCATGGGGGGCATGCGGGTCCAGGCAGATGGCGACGAACAGGATGTTGCTGCCTGCACCGGGCAGGCCCGGCGCGGTCTTCGTGAAACACAGGATGTCGTCGCCCGAGGACGCGCAGAACCGAATGCCCAGGTGCGTCTGCAGTGCGGGGTTGCTGTGCCGCAGGGAGTTGAGCAGCGTGATTTCGCGCACGATATTGCCGGGCTGGCTCCAGTCGCGCTGGCGCAACTCGTACTTTTCGGAGTGCAGGTACTCTTCCTTGCCCGGCACGGGTTCGGCCTCGCACAGCTCGAACCCGCTGTACAGCCCCCACAGGCCCGACAGCGTGGCAGCCAGCGCGGCGCGGATCACAAAGCCGGCGCGGCCGGAACGCTGCAGGAAGTAGGGGTTGATGTCGGGCGTGTTGACAAAAAAATGCGGCCGGAAAAAATCGCGCGGCGGGCCATCGGCCAGCTCGGTCAGGTAGTCGATGAACTCCTGCTTGCCGTACCGCCAGGTGAAGTAGGTGTAGGACTGCGAAAACCCCAGCTTGGCCAGGCGGTACATGGGCTTGGGCCGGGTGAAGGCCTCGGCCAGGAAGATGACATCGGCAAAACGGCTGCGCACGTCGGCAATCAGCCATTCCCAGAAGGGCATGGGTTTGGTGTGCGGGTTGTCCACCCGGAAAACCTTCACGCCTTCCTTCACCCAGAACAGCACGACGTCGCGCAGCGCGAGCCACAGGGCGGGAACGGCGCCGCCGGCATAAAAATCGACGTTGACGATGTCCTGGTATTTTTTCGGCGGGTTCTCGGCGTAACGGATGCTGCCGTCGGGCCGCCAGGAAAACCAGTCGGGGTGGGCCTTGAGCCAGGGATGGTCGGGCGAGCACTGGATGGCAAAGTCCAGCGCCAGTTCCAGGCCATGCTCCTGGGCTGCGTTGCGCAGCGCGCGGAAATCCGCCAGCGTGCCGAGTTCGGCGTGAATCGCATCGTGCCCACCGTCGGCTGCACCGATGGCATAGGGGCTGCCCGGGTCGCCCTCGGCCGCCTCCAGTGCATTGTTGCGGCCCTTGCGGTGTTTCATGCCGATCGGGTGAATCGGCGGGAAGTACAGGGTGTCAAAACCCATGGCCCGGATCGCCGGCAGGCGCGCTGCCACATCGCGCAGGCTGCCGTGCTTGCCGGCCGGACCGAGGGAACGCGGGAACAACTCGTACCAGCCCGAAAAGACGGCGGCGCGGCGCTCGGCGTCCACCTGCAGCAGCGGTGCACTGCGCACCTTGAAGGCTTTGGCGTCGGCCTGCTTCATGAGCTGGTGCACGGCGTCCGACAGCAGCAGGCGCAGCCGGGGTTCCTGGTCGTGCTGGCCTTCGAGGGCATGCAGCGTGCGCCGCAGGTCGAGTGCCAGCTGCTGGCGGTTCTCCTGCCCGGCGCGCTCGAGTGCTGCCTGCAGCAGCGCCACACCTTCGCGCAGTTCCAGCATGACCTGCTGGCCGGCTGCGACCTTTTTTTCGACCTCGTCGCGCCAGGCGCCGAACACGTCGATCCAGGCCTCAAGCTGGTACTGGTAGCGTCCGATGCGCGGCAGCAGCACTTCCGCACGCCAGCGGTCATTGCCGATGGGCTGCATGGAAAGCTCGTTCCAGGCCTCGTCGTCCGCAGTGCGCCACAGCAGTGCCGCGGCCATGCGGTCGTGGCCTTCCCCGAAAATATCGGCTTCGACCACCAGCATGTCGCCGACATTGCGCTTGGCCACAAAGCGGCCACCGTCGATACATGGCGTCAGGTTCTCGATGGCAATGCGCGGTGTGCGTGCAGCGGCTTCTGCCGCGCGCCGCGTATCCCGGGCTGCGCCGGCCGCAGCCAGCTTGCGGCGCGCGGTGTAAATCACCGTCTGCGCCGGTGCCAGCGTCACCAGATGGCCGGCTTCGGGTGCCTCGCCACGCGGCCACCAGGCATCGACCAGTGCCAGCCCGTCAAAACGCGAGATGGCACCAGCGAGATCCAGCGTGGCCGGCTTGTCCGTGGCATTGCTGGCCATTACCAGCTCACCGTCGGCTTGCGAAAATGAGGTTCGCAGCAGAGCCACCGGCGCATTGGGTGCAGACAGGATGTCCCAGTGCCTGGGGCGGGGATGCCTGGTCTCTCGGCACAGCGCGAGTGCGCGTTGTGCCGGGGGTACCTGGCCCGGCGTGGCACCCAGGTCTTCCCCTGTTAGGAGCATGCTGTCGGCTGTCAGTGCCGCCAGCCAGCACAGGCGTTCACGCTGGCTGCTGTCCAGCGGGCTCGCAGAAGCTTGCGCCGGCACACCAGCCAGGGCCACCACCGCGCCATAGGCGCGCAGCCGCGCGGTTTCCTCGGCCAGCCAGGGGGCTCGAAAATCCCACCAGGCGCTGGAGCTGAAGGCGGCATCAAAGCCGCAAGCTGCCAGCGCCTCCACACGGGAGGCCGGCACGCCCGGCGTCCAGGCCAGGAACCTGCAGTCAGGGACCGCCGCACGCACGGCCGCCATCACGCCGGCAAAAAAACCGGGTGGCGCCGGCCCGTCGAGGTGAAGGCAGAATCCTGCCACGCCCTGGCTGGCCCACTGCGCCAGCCTGTTCCCCCACCATGCAGTGACGGCCGGTGCCACCTCCGGGTCATCAAGGCGCAGGCCCGGCGCCCTGGATATGCCGGGAGGCTGGCGCGGGTCGGGCAGGTCGCCGGGCCAGGCTCCGTCATGAGCACGCCAGTGCGGATGCTCGCGCAGAAGTTCACTGTCCTGCGCGGGGCGGTCCAGTGAAAGTTCGAGAATCAGGGCCAGGCCTGCGGCCCTGGCGGCCTTGACAACCCCAGCCTGAGGACCGCTGCCACCGGCCACCATGAGGTGGTCCAGGCCCATCGCCGCGGCAGCCGCGAGGCCAGGTGCCGGTGCCAGCCCTGCGGCCAGGTCCTGCGTTGGGACGAGCGGCTGGTAGATGCAGGGCCTGAAAGGGGGCATGTGGACGGCGGTGTTGGACGGTGCGAAGTTTCGCAACCGGATTTTTCAAGCCTCCAACTTAGGACAATCCGCCGCTTGCCAGTGTCTGCATGAGCCCCATCGTGGTGTGGGAGAACCCCTACGTTCGTGCAGGCCAAACCATGGACCTTCCGGCTTGCGGGCTGCGCTACCGGCTTGCTTCAGGAGGGCAATAAAAAATGGCTAAAGCCCTTGTGACATGGACATCGATAGCTATAAAAATAGTAGCAATCTGCCGGGAGCTGGGACTGCCCCGGCAGGCAACACCGGTCCCGCGCCTCAGGCGTGGCCAGCAGCTTCCCTGGCGCGCATCTTGGCGCCTATGTATTCACCATGCGTGACGTGCAGCAGGCCGGCGATCTTGCTGATCAGGTGGTTCTCGTGCGCGTCGAGGTGGGCGTCCGAATACGCCACCTGCCACATGTTTTCAACCACGCGGATTTTCTGCTCATGGGTGAAATGTTCGTTCAGGCTGGAAGTGAAGCGGTGGTAGTCGTAGCTGGTCTTTGCCGTGCCCTCGGCCAGCTCGACCAGCCGGGCCAGTTCGTCGCTACCCAGTGAAAATTTTCCACGCAGGGTATCCAGCACGGTGGCACTTTCAGCGGCGTTGATGGTTGGGTCTGCACGCATGACTTCCACCAGCAATACGGCCGTGGCCAGCTGCAGGGCGTGTTCCCTGTCCGCGGGAGATCGCGCTGCGGCGGGCGCGGTGAAGGTGTCAAACAGGTCTTTGAGTGTTCTCAGCATGGGGTTCTGCAAGGCTTGCGGCCACGGGTGCAAAGGAAAGCACGATGGAGCCGGTGCCGGCCGATTGGTTCCCGCAGCGCGAAGCCGCTACTACCGTGCCCGCTCGAAATAGACAAAGGTGTTGCGTGGAAAGACGTGCCGGTACATCGGGCGGACGAGAACACGCGCCAGATTCTTGAGCTGCAACAGTCCGGACGCGCCGTTATAGAGCCGGAAAAAGCTGGGCCGCACGGGCTGCAGGCCGGCCGCCTTGCCAAAGGCCACCAGCGAGGCGTGATCGAAGGCGTTGATATGTTCCAGCGGCGCAATCGGCATTTTGTCCTTGGCGGAAAGCGAACCGAAACTTTGTCCCCGTTTAATTTTCTTCAGCGATGCCACGGCATCGGGTACGCTGATCTTGATCAGCCCGCCGGGTGCCAGCGCGGCCACCAGCCGGTCCAGCACAACCCTGGGTTCGGCCAGGTGTTCAAACACCTGCTCGGTATGGATGAAGTGAAATGCCCTGCCAGGCAGATCGTCGAGAGGGACCACCTGAATACCAACCGACCTGCCATGTTCTGCCCGTTCCTGCGACAGTTCCACGCCAGACACGCGGCAGCCATACGCCATGGCCATTTTTGACCAGTGCGCCCAGCCGAAGCCGAAGTCCAGCATGTGCAGCTCCCCCGGCGGCCGGCCCAGATGCTGGATGACAAACTGCACCTGCTCGGCCAGGTAGCGGTATTCCTCCAGGCTGTAATTGCGGTGCTCGCGCTCGAAGTTGGTGCCCGGTACCCAGTTGTTGTAGATCTCGCCCAGGAAGCTGTCGTCCGGAATGTATTTCTGGAAGGCCAAGCCACAGTGCGCGCAGCGCGTCAGCACATAGAGGGAGTCATCCGCGGTGTGCGACGCATTGCCCTCGTAGTGCGTCCTCAGGTAATTCTGTATGCCTTCGCTGGCATAGGGCTCTTCATAAACCTGTGCAAGCGACGGCGACAGGCAGGCAGGGCAGGAGGTTCTGGGCTTCATGACCGGGTTGTGAAGCGCTTGTGCAGCGGGCATCGCCGGGGCGTGGCTGGCACCACTTCTGAAGACGGGACCTGCAGACGGAGCATCTGCAGGTCCCAGGTAATTGGCGGTGGTGGTCATGGCTGCAGGTGGGTTAAACCGTGAATCCTTTCGGGCATCAAGCAAAGACAACCTTAGCGGCTTGCGGGACCTCCGCCGTAACGTCATGTAAACCGGCACGTCTCGTCCTTTTCGCGCTATCGCACACGCGGCAAGCTGGTCTTTCCAATGGAAAACAGGAAGAAAAGGCGGATGCGCCCGCGCCAGCCGGGGGAATGAAGCCGCCGGAACTGTAGCAATTGAGTGGGCCGCAGAGCCTGGCCGACCGGAGCCGCAGTCGCGGCCGGCACCACTTGGGCTTGTCCCTGTGCCCTGCAAGGCCGCGCCTGATCCCATCGGGCGATGTCGGCCTACACCAGTGTTCTGCCACGGTGCTGCAAAGTATTCTGGAAAAAGGAGGCTGACTGTGAGCAAGTGGAACAACACCCTGGCCAGGGCCGCTACCGCCAGCGGCGGGTCGTCAGATGTTTGACCTCTCACTGCCCTGGTGGGAATTCATCGTTCGCGCCACGGTGATTTACGTGGTGCTTCTGGCCATGGTCAGGATTTCCGGCAAGCGCACCGTTGGCCAGTTCACGCCTTTCGACCTGATGGTAGTGGTGCTTCTCAGCGAGGGAGTGTCGAATTCACTGTCCGGGGGCGATGAGTCGCTGCTGGGCGGCCTGATCGTGGCATCCACGTTGATCACCATCAATCTGGCGGTGGCTTTTGTCACTGCGCGCAGCCGCAGGGTGCAGGGCATGATGGAAGGCCAGCCGATCTTGATCGGCCGGGACGGGCGGCTGTTTAGGGAAACACTGAAGGCAGAGCATGTGTCGCCGGCAGAATTTGAGCAGGCCCTGCGCGAAGCGGACTGCGAGCTGAAGGACATGCACTGCGCCTTCCTGGAAGCCGACGGGAAAATCAGCATCCTGCGGAAGCACCCATGAAAGTGGGTGGTGTTTGATGATCCGCAGCGCGACCGTCGCGCACCGCAGGCGTTCCATGGAGCGGGGTGCACTGATGAACTGGCTGCACAAACTCCCGCCTACGCGTCGTGCCGCGAGCAGCCTGGCCTGGTGCTTGCCGTGGCCATCGGTTGCATCATCGTGATGGTGATGAAAGGCCCGGCCTATGTGGCCGACGGCTACCAGCTATCGCACCGGGAGCAGCCGTGCGAGGCCATGGAAACCGTCGAAGAGACTGCGAGCCGGTGGCCGGCGGATTGATCCGGAAACGAGCCTGCGGCGGGCGACAATCGGGAAGTCATGAAAACCATACTCCCCCTGCAACTGCTTGTTGCCCCCGACAGGAACGACCCCCAACCCCTGGTTCTGTATCACGGCCGCAACTGCCCGGACGGTTTCGCCGCGGCGCTGGCGGCCTGGCTGTATTACGAGGGCGAGGTGGAGCTTGTCGGGCTGGATCATGGCGATGTCAGGTCCGTGGATGACCTGCCTGGGCTTGCCGGCCGCGCCGTGTACATCCTCGATTTTTCCTTCACAGCCGACATCCTGCGTGGCATCGAAGAGCGCGCTGCCAAGCTGGTGATGCTGGACCATCACAAAAGCGCGGCAGAAAAACTCACCGGTTTCAGCTGCCGCTGTGGCGTGGTTCACTTTGACATGAACAAATGCGGTGCCCGGCTGGCCTGGGAATTTTTCCATCCCGCCACGCCCTTGCCCGACCTGGTGCGCTACATCGAGGACCGCGACATCTGGGTCTGGCGCTACCCCGAAAGCCCGGGCTTTCTGGCTGCCCTCGACATGGAGCCCTTCGACTTTGCCCGTTGGGCCGAACTCGCGTCGTTCAGCCCCGAACAGCTCACGGCCTTCATGGCGCGTGGCCAGGCCATGGACGAAAAATTCAGCAAGCTCGCGGCCGGCATTGCGGCAGAGGCGCAGCCCATTGTGTTCAATGGCCAGCATGGACTGATGGTCAACGCCCCCGGCGTGTTCCACAGCCTGGTGGGCGATACGCTTTCCAGGCAGAGCGGAACTTTTGCCCTGATGTGGACTGCTGCGAAGGACGGTGTCGTCAAGGCTGGGCTGCGTTCACAACGTGGTTTTGACTGCATTGCCCTGGCCGAGAGCATGGGCGGCGGTGGCCACGCACAGGCCTGCGGCTTCAAGATGGGCACCGAGCGGCTGTCCGAGCTGCTCAGCGGCGTGTTTGACGCGGTACCGAAGGCACGCCAGCAGGCCGGATAAGCTGAACCGGTTGCCCTCAGGCTTTTCGCGCCTTCTGCGCCTTCTGCGCTTTTTGCCAGCGGCCGGCCCATAGCATCAGGGGTTCCATGGCGCCCAGCAGTTCTTCGCCCCAGCGCGTGAGCGCATAACCTTCGCCGCTGGCGTGGTCCACCAGGTTAGCTTCCCTGAGTTCAGCCAGGCGGACATTGAGCACCGACGAAGACACTTCGGCGCAGGCCGTCTGCAGCGCGCGGAAATTCACCGCGCCACCGCGCAGTTCCCACAGGATGCGCATGGTCCAGCGCCGGTGAAAAAGATCAATCGCCGCATTGATGCCGTCCTTGTACGGATTGGCTTCTGTCTTTGCGCTGCGTGTACTCATCGTGCCTTCCTGTCGCTGTTGATTGGCATTTGCCGGTTGTCACCTGCATGACTGAATGCTTTTATTTTAGAAGCAAACAAGGATAAAAAGTGGCAAAATCAATTTGCTTCTTTTTTAGAAGCAATTGATTCACCCTGAAGGAACCCCTCATGCCAACCACCCGCATCCTTCCTGTGCCCGAGCCGCTCGAGCCACCCTTGGCCGGTCACATGGCGAAGCTGCTGCCTGCCGGCATGCCGGCACCGCAGCTTTTTTTGAGCGTTGCGCGCAATGCCGGCCTCTTCGGCTTCCTGGTCGACAGCGGCCTGATCGGCCCGACCGGCCTGCTCGACCGGCGCGTGCTGGCCAAAGACCTGCGCGAGACCATCATCCTGCGCACCTGCGTGGCGACGAGCAATGACTACGAGTTCAACCTGCATGTGCAAACCATCTCTGTGCGGATGGGGTTGAGCCCGGCGCAGATAGCCGATGTGCGTGCTGCCCGGCCTTCGCCCGATCATTGGGCGCCGGGCTTGATCGCTGCCATGGTGCTGGTGGATGCTCTGGTGCGCCGCCTGCAGATCGGTGATGAAGAGTTCGCGCTGGCCCGTGCGCATTTCGGCGAAGAGGCGCTGATAGAAATAACCCAGCTCACCGGTCTGTACACCGGCGTGGCCATGCTGGTCGCGCTGATTCGCCCGCAAATGGACAGTTATGGCCAGCCACGCAAGGCGGACGCGTGAGCCGTTCTGTGGCTCAGAAAACTTCAAGTGAAATGGTCGGTTAGCCCTTTTCCTGTCTGTAAAGTGTGCTCCTGAATATATAGCGGATCGTTCTGGCGATGGACGGCCGCGAAAAGCGCATCTCGACACCATTGCAGTCGCGCGGTAAATACCGGGTAAATCTCCGTTTTCCTTACATGGCGTTCACAATGCCGCGCCAACAATGGCCTCACTGGATCAGACAAGCCTTTAAAAAGCAGCGATTCAGAAAGCAGCCCTCCGAGCTGCTTGCCGACCCTGGAACCTGTTCCAGCCACCGCAAGTTGTTCATTTGGGTTGCCGGTTATTCATCCGCAAAGCAGGAGAACCTCATGAAATCGAAACTGTTGACCACTTCCTTGTTGGCATCCGCCCTGTTCGCCGGACTGGGCTTCGCCCCGGTCATGGCGCAACATGGCAGCAGCACCCCGGGCATCGACCAGACGCAGCAGGCCATTGGTGCGCGTATCCAGCAGGGGCTGGCATCGGGTCACATCACGCCGTCTGAAGCCCAGGTGCTGTACCGGCGTGACCGTGAGATCGCCACGCGTGAGGCCCAGTTCAAGGCCAATGGCAATGTGAACCCGCAGGAACGCCAGCTGCTGCGCAACGATGTGGCGGCTTTGAGCGCCGAGGTCGAACGCATGATGATGAACAACACCTACGGCGCGCCAGGTGGTCAGGCCAACACCAACGGCATCGACAACCGCGAGGCCCAACTCAGCCTGCGGATCGACGAAGGTGTGCGCTCCGGCCGCATCACCCAGCGGGAAGCACGCGCGCTGCACAAGCGCGAGCGCCTGATCGAACGTCACGAAGCTGCGTACAAGTCCGACGGCGTTGTAACCCCGCAGGAGCGTCGCCAACTGCGCGGCGAGCTGACCGCCTTGCGCGACGAAGTGGAGCGCATGATGCGCAACGACCGCCACCACGGCCGCGGTTAAGGCAAGCCCCGGGCCCTTGTTGCCCAGGAAAAAGCCAGGCATCTGCCTGGCTTTTTTGCGCGAGGAGTTTTTTCAGTCTGTCTTGCCGGCACCGGCAGCTTTTAAGACCGAAGAACGGCGAATGGTGGACACCGTCGCATCCCAGGCTCAGGCCACGTATTTCCTTTCGCGCAGCCATTCGGCCAGGCGTTCGGCAAAGATCCGGTAGCCCTCGGTGTTGGCATGAACATGGTCCGAGCGCAGCTCGGGCCGCGACAGCACGTAGGACCAGCCGTCCGCAAACAGCGGCACGCCGGCTTCTGCGGCGACTTCGGCATAAACCTCATGATCTTTCAGCGAACCGGTAGCCAGCGCCATCAGTACCGGCCGGGGCTGGGCGATCAGCACCGTCTGCGTGTTGGCAACTGCCATCTGCACGATCTGTTTAAGCGTGTTCCTGGTTCCCTCCAATGGCATGCTGCGCAGAAAATCATTGCCGCCTATCGACACCAGCACCAGCCCCGGCGCATTGCCCTGCAGCAGTCCGGGCAGCCGCGCCAGGGCGCCTGCCGTGGTGTCTCCATTGATGCCGGCGTTCTGCACCACGTGGCCGGTCAGTCGCTCCAGCACCTGCGGATAGCTGCTGCCCGATGCCGTGCCCAGGCCGAAGGTCAGCGAATCACCGAGGCAAAGCAGGGTGGCCTCCCTGGCCAGGGTTTTGGCTGTGGGCCTGGCTGTTTTTGAGCAACCCGTGGCCAGCAGCAGCGCAGAGGCCAGGCTGCCAAACACGAGATGCCGGCGAAGAGGGTGGAGGTGAACGGCCATGGTTTTCCCGCAGTGGATGACGGTGCAACTTTAAGGGATGGCGGGAACGCACGGTTTGTATCAATTGCCGCCTGTCGCCGGAGCCGCTCCACGGGTCGCTGTGGTACGCTGATTTTCCGAACCTCGCGGGGTGGATGTTCTTCCGCCCGGTCCCATGCAGGGGCCGTTGCGACCCATTTTTTGAATGCCTGAAAAAAGGAGTGCCCGGCTGTGAAGCTGTCCTGGATACCCTGGCGATTGCGCTGTTGCTTTGTGGCCTGCTGCGGGCTGCCGGTCTTGCTGGTGGGTTGCGCGCCGCCGCTCAAGCAGTTTCCGCTGCAGGAGCAATTCGGCTCGACCGCGACTTACTCGCGGCTGTTTGACGCCCCTGCCGCAAAAACCTGCGAGGCCGCGCGGCGCGCCTTGCTGAGCCAGGGCTATATCATCAACCGGGCCGGGGAAGACCTGGTGGAAGGCCAGAAAAGTTTCCAGCCCGAGCCGGAAGCCCATCTGCAAATGGCGATACGCGTGGTGTGCGCGCCGGAAAGTACCAACGGGCAGGTCAGCCTCGGTTTTGTCACCGCGCTGCAGGACAGCTACACCATCAAGAAGAGCAACAACTCCGCCAGCCTTGGTGTGGGCGCCATCGGTTCGGTCTCGCTGCCTTTCAGCGCAAGCAACGACGCGATGGTCAAGGTGGGCAGCCAGACCATCACCTCCGATATTTTTTACGAACGCTTTTTTGACCTGGTCAAGCGTTACCTGCTGCAGGGCGAGGTGCCGGACGCACCGTCCTGAGCAAGCCCGGGTAGCTGGTGTTCAGAGGCTGCCGGGTGGCGGCTCCGTGGCCAGTGGGTCGCACGGGCATTCGCACCAGGCACCGGGCGCCAGTTCGCCCAGGCTGCAGGGGCCGATGGCCGCGCGAATCAGCCGCAGGGTGGGAAAGCCCACTGCCGCCGTCATGCGCCGCACCTGCCGGTTGCGCCCTTCGCGAATCACCAGCTCCAGCCACGCCGTGGGCTGGGCCTGTCGAACGCGAATCGGCGGCTCCCGCTCCCACAAGGCCGGCGGCGGCTCCATCAGCCGGGCCCGGGCGGGGCGCGTCAGGCCGTCTTTGAGCAACACGCCCTGGCGCAGGGCCTGCAGCGCTACCTCGCCCGGCACACCTTCCACCTGGGCCCAGTAGCTCTTTTCCATCTTGAAGCGCGGGTCGGCAATACGCGCCTGGAGTTGCCCGTCATTGGTCAGCAGCAACAGGCCTTCGCTGTCCGCATCAAGCCGGCCGGCCGCATAAAAATCCGGCAGAGTGATGAAATCCTTGAGCCCGCGCCAGCGTCCCTCGGGGGTGAACTGGCTCAGCACGCCGTAAGGCTTGTTGAAACAGATCAGGCGCGAAGAAAAAGGAAGGGGAAAGTGGTCGGGTGGCAAGCATGCCTTTGGTGTCTGCCGGGTTTATCGGCGGTTCTGATTCCGTGCCAGGGTGTGCGGTGATGTCCTTGGAAGCATGACTGTACCGCTTCTGGTGATGGACGGGAAACCAGCGTCGTCTAGCACCAGGTACGCGTGAACCCTGGCATTGTTTTTATAAAGTCACCACTCAGTCTTTTTGCATCCCCCTCTATTCGGACGATGCGTGGAACGTTCAAGTGATTTAGCATTTGTTGCTTTGACGGTATACGCACGTCAAAAGTGGAACTTGCAAGATACGCTGGAGCGGTGATTCGAGCGAGTTTGTGCATGTCAGCCATCGTCACGCCCCAAAACCAAATGAGATAGGCCACCATGCCCCAATGTACTGTTTGCGGAAGCTGGATTCAGCCGCCCGAGGTTCACATTTGCGAGGGCGTGAAAATTCCGATGATGTCCCTTGTCAAGGCCAAGGTCATCGTGCCCCTGAAACCATCAGGAAACATCGGACATCTTCACAACGAAATCCTCAACAGAATCTTCAAGCTGCTTGACGAACGGTCCCTGGGATTGATCGCCCTGGTATGCAGCAAATGGCGGCCTTTTTCGATCAGACTGCTTGGTGAATGGGTCCCCACCATGTTCGGGCATGGCTCCACCACGACCAATCTCAAAACCCAGATTACAAAATACCTGGTCGGCGCCAAGACCGTCGAGTTGGCGGTGGACCAGTTTCCCTATCCCGGGAAAGGCCTGAATACCAGCGTGCTCGGCTATATCCTGAATAACAACATCGCACTGAACCTTGCTCTGGGAACGAACGATCCAAAAACCAGAAACTGCTTGCTGGAGGCATCACAAAAATACACCCATGTGACCACGAAGAACAAGATGCATAACAAGATTTGGGTGATTGACAAAGAAGGCGTGATCCTCGGCTCGCCCAATGTCAGCTTCGCGGGGCTTCAGGGAGGCAACCTTGAAAGCTGCATCATGATCAAGAGCCTTCGTGCCGGTCACCTTTTTCGCAGGTATCTGGAGCTGGTTCGCTGCCCTAAACCCGAATCCAGTCCTCTCTGGGATGAAATTTCATCGGCTCTGACAAAGTACAACAGCGAGAGCCACAAGCTGAAGCTCGCCTTTGCGCCGATCATGCAGATCACGGATTTCGTTGCCGACAACCTGCCCGATGGCGTTACCAAAATCGTAGTTCGACAGTTTTTGATCAGCTCAGCCACCGGAAAAAAAGGAAGCAAGGATATTCTCGGCGTGCTGTGCGGGTTGGCGAAAGCGGGTACCGATATTGAAATCTACATCGACGATCAAGCCTGGGAGACATTTCCCTTCGTCAAGGAAGCCGCCAGCCAATTGATCAAGGCTGGGTGCAAAGTCTTCACCCAGACCCCTGTCCTGGTAATCAATGCCCGCAACGAAGGGATCCAGCATGACAAGCTCATACTCGCCACGCTTCACGATGGGGTATGCCGGACGATGATCGGTAGCGCAGGTTTCACGCGGGATGTGATTGCAAACAACAACTGGGAGAATTTCATCTGTACGGATGTTCAGAGCATCCATGACAGCTTGATGGCTCATCATTTGCGTACTCTGGATTCCAAAGTTGCCACGACTTTTACGATTAAATCGTAAAACGTAGCTCTGGAACCGCTGTCGCAGGATCACTGTTCTGGCATGGTTGTGCTGTGCGCGACACGGGCGAACACGCCGGACAACCGGGAAATGGTGGAGAGGAGGAGGATCGAACTCCCGACCTCCGCATTGCGAACGCGGCGCTCTCCCAGCTGAGCTACCCCCCCCACAGACGCACGATTCTAGTCAAATGCCCAAGGGTTTTCCAGCGGGTTTTCGAGGAGAGTCGGCCGGCATCGAATGAATTTGATGCCATTTCACTGAAGCGGAATGCGAAGCCGTGCAAAACACCGCGCTTTGCTGTGCCAGGCGCTAAACTGGCTTCGGGTGTCCAGCAACTGTTTGAACGCCCGGACGTCTGGTGAGGGCATGTTCTCGCGCGGCACCGAAGGCGTGCCGTGAAAGGAAAAAGCGATCTATGCAAGCTAGCTGCCAGCGAGTTTCCTTGTCAGTGTCAGGCGGGGCCGGGGTGAATAGTCAAGGCAAGCCGGCCTCCCTGGCGGCCACGGTGCAGGCCAGCTTCCTGATGGGTCCGGGCGCATGAACGAGGCACAACAATCTCATCTGCTGACAGACGCGTTGCCACAGATCGTGTGGACGGCACAAGCCGATGGCGCGTGTACCTGGTTCAACCAGCGTTGGCTTGACTACTCTGGCCTGTCCATGAAAGAAAGCCTGGGCAATGGCTGGAGCAGCGTCATCCACCCTGATGACAGCCTGCGCGTCTCCAGAGCGTGGGCGCAGGCATGCACCAGTGGCGAGCCCTGCGAAACCGAATACCGGCTGCGCCGTGCCGATGGCGTTTATCGGTGGATGCTGGGGCGCGCCCTCCCGCAGCGGGACGCGGCGGGCCAGACCACGCAATGGCTGGGCACCCTGACCGATATTGACGAGCTGAAACAGGCCGCGGAACACCTGGAGAAAGACCTTTTCATGACCCGCATCGCCAGCCGGGTCGCACACTTCGGCGGGTGGACGATTGAACTGCCCGATCGTGTGCTGACCTGGTCCGATGAAAACTGCCTGATCCACGATGTGCCGCCGGGCTACCAGCCGACGCTGGAAGAAGGCATCAGCTACTTTTTTCCGGAAGACCGGCCGACCGTCAAGCGTCTGGTGGACGCCTGTGCGCAGCATGGCACGCCTTATGAATTCATTTTTCCCAAGCTCACCGCCAAAGGCCGACGCATCTGGGTGCGCTCCATTGGCGAAGCCGTGCGTGACGATTCGGGAAAAATCATTCGGCTTCAAGGCGCCTTCCAGGACATCACGGAACAGAAGGAAGCTGAAGCACGCACACTTGCCCTGGAGACGCAGCTTGGCGACACGCTGGAAAGCATCACGGACGGCTTCTGCCTTGTCGACAGGGAGTGGAAGCTCACTTTTGTAAACGGGCCGGCAGAGCGCATGCTCAGGCGCCGCCGGGAGGACGTGCTGGGCAAAAATATCTGGGAGGAGTTCCCCGAGACTTTAGGTTCACCCATGGAGCGCGAATACCGCACGGCAGTGCAGGAGCAGCGCACCACGCACTTCGAGACCTTCTATCCTCCGCTGGATATCTGGTTCGAGATCCACGCCTATCCCACGGAGGCGGGACTCGCCGTTTATTTCCAGGACATCACCCGGAGGCGCGCGGAACAGGCACAGCTGCACTTGCTGGAAAAAGCGGTGTCCCGCGTCAACGACATCGTGGTGATTACGGAAGTCAACCCTGTCGATGAGTCGGGTCCGCGCATTGTTTTTGTGAACGATGCATTTTTGCGCCAGACCGGTTTCAGCCGGCAGGAGACCATCGGAAACACGCCCGGGATGTTTTGGGGCCCCAAGACCCAGCTGGCAGAACTGAACCGGATTCGCGCCGCCATGGAAAAGTGGCAAAACGTGCGTACGGAGCTGGTCATGTACACCAAGGCCGGCAAAGAGCTCTGGCTGGAAATCGATATTGCGCCCATTGCCGGCGAGACAGGCAGGTACACCCATTGGGTGGGCGTGGAGCGCGACATCACGGAACGCAAGCAACAGCAGCAGGAGATTCTCAGGCTCAACGCCGAGCTCGAAGAGCGTGTGCTGCTGCGCACCGCCCAGCTCGCCACGGCGAACAAGGAGCTCGAATCGTTTGCCTATTCCGTGTCGCATGACCTGCGCTCGCCTTTGAACACCATCCACGGCTTCAGCCAGTTATTGGCAAAAATAGATGCAGAGAACATCAGCGCCAAGGGCAAGCATTACCTGGCCCGAATCGGTGCCGGGGTCGAGCAGATGGGCGATTTGATCGAAGGCCTGTTGACTCTGGCTCATTTGTCGCGCAAGGAGATCAGGTCAGAAGCTGTCGACCTGTCGGCCATGGCCCGGCAGATCGAGCATGACCATCGCGAGCGCGAGCCGCAGCGCCAGGTGCAGGTGTTGATTCAGGACGGCATGAGCGCGCACGGGGATCCTCGCCTGCTGTCGGCTGTGTTGCAGAACCTGCTGGCAAACGCCTGGAAATTCACTTCCAGGAAGCCGCTGGCACGGATTGAAGTGGGCAGTGAGCCGGGCACCGATGGCATGCCCTTCTTTTTTGTCCGAGACAATGGCGCCGGGTTTGACATGGCCTTCACCCACAAGCTGTTCGGCACTTTCGAGCGCCTTCACTCGCCTGGGGATTTTGCCGGTACCGGCATCGGCCTGGCGACGGTGAAGCGTATCGTCGAGCGGCATGGCGGCAAGGTCTGGGCTGAAAGCCAGGTCGACCAGGGGGCAACCTTTTATTTCACCCTGAACCGGCAGGGCGACTGGGTGATTTGACCGCGCGGCTGGCGCCTCGCGTCGCAGGCTGCAGGCTGCAGGCTGCAGGCTGCAGGCTGCAGGCTGCTAATTATTTGACGGCTGGTTGGCCACCAGGTAAGCATTTGAAAAATATCCGGAAGCTGGTCCGTGGATGCCGAAATCAGGCAACTAAGTCATTGCACTTTTAAGGCGGTCGCCGCATAATTGATGCAACAAGGAGATTGCATATGACTTCATCCACCGATCGAATTGAAAGAAGTGTTTTGATCCAGGCGCCACTTTCGCGTGTCTGGCAGGCTGTGTCCAGCGCCGAAGAGTTTGGTAACTGGTTCGGCGTCGCGCTCAAGGGCAAAAGCTTTGTGGCCGGCCAGCGCGTTCAGGGCAACATCACCATCGCCGGCTACGAGCATGTGGTGTTTGACGTGCTGGTGGAACGCGTGGAGCCGCAGAAGCTGTTTTCCTTCAGCTGGCACCCGTACGCCGTTGACCCTGCCATCGATTATTCGAAGGAGCCAACCACGCTGGTGGTGTTCGAGCTGAAAGAGGCCGGCAACGGCACGCTGCTCAGCGTCGTCGAGTCGGGTTTTGACAAGATCCCGGCCGGGCGCCGCGCAGAGGCCTTCCGCATGAACAGTGGCGGCTGGGAAGGACAGATGAAGAACATCGAGAAGCATGCCACCGCGCGCTGACACCGCCCCGGCCGCGGCTCCCCGGCCCGGCATGGCCCCGGTGTTTGCGGCGCTCGGCGACGAGACGCGCCTGCGCCTGGTGGCCGTGCTGTGCGTTGGCGGCGCCGTGTCGATTGCGCAGCTGACCGCCACCACCGATGTCACGCGCCAGGCAGTCACCCGGCATCTGCAGGTGCTGGCCGATGCCGGCCTGGTACGCGACGTCAAGGTGGGACGCGAGCGCCTGTGGCAGTTCGAACCCCTGCAGCTGGAAGAGGCGCGCCACTCACTCGACTTGATCGCGCAGCAGTGGGAGCAGGCGCTGGGCCGCTTGAAGCGGACCCTGGAGAGCTGACGCCAGAGCCGGCGGCAACCAGCTCTGCGTCACAAAATTGCTATTTATTTAATAGCTGAAAGCGCCCGCCGGATAAGGGCTAACGCTGCTTTTTCTTCATGAAAAAATGAATCAAGCCGCTTTGGCGCCGCGGCGCTGGCTGAAAGCCGAGCCGCGTTTGGCCTTGACGGTCGTGACATCGTCGCCGGCGATCTTGTTGGCGAGTTCCGCGGTTTTCTGCTCGATTAGCGTGGCGACCTTGCTCAGGGCCAATGCGCCAGGCGCAGTGGCTGCGGCCAGCGCCGTCAGCGTGTTGGCGCCGGTTTTTTCTTCAAACAGCGCGGCGTTGGCGGCAGCGCGCTCCACGCCGGTTTCAGCCAGTTTCACGAGCTGGGTAACGACTTGCTGGGCACCGCTGGTGGTCAGGGTCAGGCCCTTGCTGTAATAGGCGCTGAAGGCCAGCTGGGCGGCCGTCGCGTTTTTGGCGGTTTCTGCCGTCAGCTCCGAACGCGACTCTTTCAGGGCACGGTTCCAGCGCTCTTCCAGCAGGCTGACCACGCGTTCGCCGCCGGCGCGGTAGGCGTCAATCATGTTTTTGGCGGTGTTGCTGTAAGACTCGATCAGGTCGCTGGCAACGGTGGAGAGGTTTTTGGCGGTCATGGTGTTTCCTTGGAGTGAGAGTCGGTGATGCCTAATCATCAGGGTTTCCACTAGGGTTGGCGACCTAACTGGCTAGAGGTGCGTGTCCAGATGCAATCGATCCGCTATTCTTTTAGGAGCTGCTTGTGCTCGTATCTATTGGGCTAATGGCATTTTTTCCTTGAAATTTTGAGATAAACGGCAAAAACGAGGTTGCGGGCCGCATAAATGGTCAAGCGGACTCTCTGGTATGTATGACCAGTGAAATCCGTCATTTATCCGCGGGCCTGGCCTTACGGGGGAGATCATTTCCAGTCTGTGGACCGAAGCCCCGTCTTGCAAGTTGCATCAGCAGGCGTCTGCCCTTGGCATCCGTCGTCCGCCAGGCCGTGCGGGCGAGCTCGATGAAAGCGTTTTCCGCGGGATTGATGGCGTCCCCGCCGTGATCCGCATCCATCCAGCCTTTTGGCTTTCCGGACTTGCTCTCGATCTGCGCGGCGGCTGCATCACCGATGTTCCGGGCGGTGCCCTTGGCGTCGCCCTTGAACTGGCTGAGTCCGCCGGCGCTCAGGCCGAGTTGTTTGGCGATGCGGCCCAGCATGCCGACAGGTGATTCGCCAGCGGCCAACTCTCTCTCGCTGAACTCCCGAAGGATGATCAGCAGGTTGTTGCGCCGGTTTCTATTGACGTTCTCGGAGTCCATGTGACGTGATTGCAACAATCAAATTTATTTTGCATCGGCCCGTTGACGATGACGTAAAAAGATTTTACATTACCTTTCATCGCTACTTTGACATCAACTCTTTTCACGCACTCATCATGAAACCGATAGCCGCCACCGCAAGAAACAACACCCCCGTCTGGGGCGGTGTTGCCGTGCGTCGCCTTGACGTTCATCTGGGCCAATGCCGTGGGTTGAGTTCATTTGCACCGTCCATTTTGCGGACTGCCATGCCCAAGCAGAACCACGAGGATTCCACACAACCGGGAGGAGGAGACGTCTAGGCGTACCTTCTAAATCTCTGACACCCAGAGGCCCGGTTTCCGCAAGGAACCGGGCCTTTTTGTTTTCCCTGACGGTGATCGTGCCGTCGATGCGCTCCAGGCGCGGGACTCTTTAAAAATTTGCAGCGGGACAGCAGCCAACACTGGATGGCGGCGAGTCTCGCAAAAATTGCGGACATAGCTCAGTAGGTAGAGCGTGAGCCTTCCAAGCTCAATGTCGTCGGTTCGAAGCCGTCTGTCCGCTCCATTTCGGGTGTGCCTGTTTCACGTCACCTGCGCGAGACCGAGGAGACGGTCTGGTGGCGTGTGTGCTGGCAGCCGGGGTTCATGGCCCCGGAAATGCAGTGCAGTGGGAGATCCCGGTTCGGCTTCATGCCGTCCGCTCACATGCAGGTACAGCCGAAATGGATTCAGTTTTTTCGCCCGCGTTGCTAAGCCGCTGGAGCGGTAGAGCAGCCGCTCTGCAAGCAGCAGCTCGTCCGTTCAAATCGCGACCGTGGGCACCGGGGTATTTGTCACGTTCGTCTAGCTGGCTCAGGACACAAGGTTTTCATCCTTGTAGACAGGGGTTCGAATCCCCTACGTGACGCCAACTTCAGCGCTGGCAGCCAGGTAATTGGCTGTCAGTTGTTCCAGTAAAGAAGCGCAGTGCTCGCAAGAGCGTAGTGCGGAAACCGGCCTCAAAGATTGGGTGGCACCGGAACTCGTAACCGGAAATTTTTTGGAAGATTGGCCGAGAGGTTCAAGGCACTCGCTTGCTAAGCGAGAGCTCGCGAAAGTGGGCTCATGGCATCGAACCCCTTATCTTCCGCCATCTGTTTGATGGGCCGTTCGCCAAGCTGGTCCAAGGCATCGGGTTTTGATCCCGACATCCGGTGGTTCGAATCCATCACGGCCTGCCATTTTTCAGGTTGCATAGCTCAGTGGTAGAGCAGTGGGCTCATAACCCGCCGGTCGTTGGCTCGGTCCCAACTGCAACCACCACCCGCATTACCGGGTCATGCGCGCATAGCTCAGCTGGATTCAGAGCGCGACCCTCCGAAGGTCGAGGCCGGCAGTTCGAGTCTGCCTGCGTGCACCAGCAATCACCCAGGTAGATTTTTCTCGCGTTAGCTCAGTCTGGAATCAGAGCATCTGCCTACGAAGCAGAGGGTCGGAAGTTCAAATCTTCCACGCGAGGCCATTCAATTTTCACTCAATCCGTGTGTGGCGCAGTTGGTAGCGCGCGTGCTTTGGGAGCATGAGGTCGCAGGTTCGAGACCTGCTACACGGACCATCTTCATTCCCGCTTTCTTCTAATTTTTTCTTTTTTGGTCTGTTAGCTCAGCTGGTAGAGCACTTCCCTGTCGAGGATGTGGTCACGGGTTCGACTCCCGTACAGGCCGCCATTATTTAAAACCCGTGCGCCTGTTAGAACCCGGATCAGGACACCAGATCAATGCTCACGTGGCGGAATTGGAAGACGCGCCTGCTTCAAAACCAGGTCTTTTGGGAGTTCGAGTCTCCCCTTGAGCACCAGAACAGTTTTCAGCCCCGGTGGGGGAATTGGAAGACACACTGGCCTCAGAAGCCAGCGCTTTCGGGCATGCCGGTTCGACGCCGGCCTAGGGAACCATTTTTTTTCAGATTTTCATGGGTGTGTAGCTCAACCAGGCAGAGCAGCGGCCTCCAAAGCCGAAGGTTGGAAGTTCGATTCTTCCCGCGCCCGCCAGCGATTTCCGGCGGTGTACCCCAGTGGTCGAAGGGGGCGGATTGCAAATCCGCCTGCGTCAGCACGCGTCAGTTCGAATCTGACCACCGCCTCCATCTCATTGCTTTCAGCGCCTGTAGCTCAGCCAGGACAGAGCGCCGGGCTTCTACCCCGGTTTGCCGGCCGTTCGAATCGGTCCAGGCGCGCCATATTCCTCATTCCAACCCAACTCAAGGAGATTTGCCATGACAGCCAGAAACACAGCGGCCTCCAAGAGGAGGGTCGAATCCCGCGGACGCATTGTTCGTGCTCTGCTTCGCAGCATCGTCGCCGCCGGCAGCGTGCGGCATCGCCATGCCCCGCAGAAGCGCGGACGGGCACAAGATGAGCGCGACCTGGATCAGCGCGTCCGCGAATGCGGCGAATGGTGAGTCCGCCCGGTTTTCCTGTTCCACGATAGCTCAGCTGGTAGAGCGCGCGACTGTTAATCGCGTCGTCCCTGGTTCGACCCCAGGTCGTGGAGCCAATTTTTATAGCCGCATAGCTCAGTGGTAGAGCAGTGCCTTGATAAGGCACAGGTCGCTGGTTCGATGCCAGCTGCGGCTACCAATTCCTTCTTTTCTGGTGCAAGTGGCGCAGTTGGCAGCGCAGCGGGATGTGACCCCGCGGGTCACCGGTTCGAGTCCGGTCTTGCACCCCACCTTACGCGGGCATAGCTCAGAGGAAGAGCAACCGGCTTTTAACCGGTAGGTCGAGATTTCGAAATTCTCTGCCCGCACCAATATCGTTATTTAGCTCTTTAGCTCAGCCGGTAGAGCAGCGCCCTTACAAGGCGATGGTCGGGAGTTCGATCCTCTCAAGAGCTACCAAATAATTCTTTTCAACTTACAGGAGGCCACGATGCATCACGTTCTGCAGCTCGACATCCAGGGAACGCCCCAGGCCTGGATCACGGCTGAAGACGCGGCGTTGCACTATGCCACCGGTACGGTGGCGTGGGAGGAAGGGGGCAGCCCCCTCGTCACGCTCCGCGGCGGGTGGAACGTTGCCCGCGGCCGGCAATCGCTGATGGTCATCCAGCCCATCATCGCCCTGCGCGGCTTGCCGCGGCGCAACCTGTTTGAGGTCACGCCGGCCGTATCGAAGCCCAAGCTGTTGCGTCGGGACCGCTGCACCTGCGCCTACTGCTCTCAGGTTTTTCTCGAGAAAGATCTCGAGGCCGAGCACATCATTCCCGACAGCAAGGGTGGCGCCTACAGCTGGACCAACCTGGTCAGCGCATGCCGGTCGTGCAACGCCCGCAAAGGCGCCCGGACCCCCGAGCAGGCTGGAATGCCGCTGGTCTACCTGCCTTACGTTCCTTCGCTGTGGGAAGACTTCCTGCTGCGCGGCCGCAATGTGCGGGCCGACGTCCATGAGTGGCTGGCCGCCAGGCTGCCCAAGGGATCCAGGCTGAGTTGAGCTCAGCGGCCGAAGCGGCACCTTGCGAAAGTGGTGCGCCGCTTTTTCTTTGCGCGTCTGATGGCCTTGCAGCAGGCGTCGGGAAAAACTGGCCAATGATCTGCTATGTTTTCAGGAGCTGCTTCCACCCGTATTTATTGGGCCAATGGCATATTTTTCTTGTAATTGCGGGGTTAAATGGCTCAAAACGAGGTTTTGAATCTGCATCAAGGCTTGCTCAGCGCATCTGCTACAGCTTGCGTGGCGGCAATCAAGTCGGTCACCAGGCGTTCATCCACGTCAAGCAAGCCTTCGTACTCGCCGAGGTTGCGTGTGTTGTGGCACTTGTCCAGCACTCGCCAGACTTCAGGCCCCAAGGCCAGTGTGTGTGGCAGTACCTGAAAAACGATATACCGGTTGCCTGCCCGGTAACCCATGCGCCGCAGCGCGGCCAGGCACAGTGCGTGCGCGGCGTTGTAGGCGAGGTCAAACCGGCTTTCCAGCGCCAGGGTTGCGTTGTGTGCATCAAGCAGCCGCGCAACGCCGGTACGTAGCAAGCCGGCAATCTCGTTCGCGTCGGGCGCTTCGGCTTTGAGCTGCTTGCCAGGGCCGCACAAGTTGTCAAGTGGAGTGGGCATTAAGTTGTTCCTCGTTTCCTATCAGCCATATCTTGGGTTGCTGCAAAACCCGAGAGACGAAAGCGTTGTCCTGCTTGATGCGTTTGGCAATGTCTGCGGGCGTGTACAGGCTGGGGTTGACCTTGCGGCCCAACGAAACGGTGGCGCCTTCCAACGCGCCAAACAAGTCGGCGTAGCCGAGGTGCGCGCTCACCACCAGCAAGTCAATGTCGCTTTGTGCGGTGTCCTGCTGCTTGGCCACAGAGCCATACACAAAGGCCACGTCAATCTGCGGCGCCAGCGGCGCAAGGGCAGCGCGCAACACGTCGGCGAGCCCCGTGGTCTTCATGACCAGACCGCGCAACTCAGCAAACACAGGTGATGCGGCGTTGGCCTGGTAATGCTTCTGGTTGCCCTGTTTTTTGACGGTGAGCAGGCCCGCTTCAGACAAAGCCGCCAGTTCGCGCTGAACCGACCCGGTGCCCGACTGCGCGAGCGCTATGACCTCATTTGCGTAAAAGCTGCGATCGGGGTTACCAAACAGCACGGCCAGCACACGCTGGCGGCCTTTGGGAAACAAGGCGTCAGCCATGCTCACAACCACAGTGGAAGAGCGTCGAGAAATACCCATAATGGGGCTGATCATACCCGAAAAGGGTTTTTTGACAACCAAGCTACAAAATTGGCCAATGATTTTGCTATGTTTTCAGGAGCTGCTTGCGCGCGCGCTTATTGGGCAAATGGCACATTTTGCTTATGGTTTTGGGAAAACAGCTCCAAACCGGGTTTTGAGCCGTCTGGCGGAGGTGGTCGCTCAGGCAGCCAAAAACAGCGCCGGGTCGACCATCGCGCGGTTCAGCATCACGCCCCAGTGCAGGTGCGGGCCGGTCACGCGGCCGGTGGCGCCCACCGCGCCCAGGCGCTCGCCGGTTTTCAGCACGTCGCCTGTTTGAGCGTTGATGGTGCTCAGGTGACAGTACATGCTTAGCAGCCCGCCGCCATGGTCCAGCCAGAGCGTGTGGCCGTTGAAGAAATAGTCGCCGGTGTCTATCACCCGGCCCGGCAGCGGCGCCGCTACCTGCGCGCCCGTGCCGGCCGCGATGTCCATGCCGCTGTGCGGGTTGCGCACCTGCCCGTTGAACACGCGCCGCAGCCCGAAGGAGCTGGAGCGCCGCCCCGGCACAGGCACCCGCATGCGCAGCGACTGCGCGTCGGTCCATGGTTCGCTGAAAGTGGCCATCACGGTTTCCAGGTGCGTGCGCTCGCCTTCATAACGCGCCTGGTCTTCCGGCGACAGGTCGACGGTGCGCGGCGCCACGGTCAGGTGCTGCTCCCTGTAGCGTTTGGCTTCGATGAGGTAGGCCAGTTGCCGCTCGCCGGCTTCGGGTACCTGCACAATGATGCTCGCCTCGCCGGGCTCCGCCGACAGGGGAATGCCCACCAGTGCTGTCCACTCAATCACATCGCCCAGCACCAGCAAAGGCACCTTGCCCTGATGCGCAATCGGCCGCGCGGCTGAAGGGCCCAGAGATAGCCGGGCGATGCCGCCGGGCACCTGCAGGGCTTTCGGCCAGACACCGGATGATATCGGCGCTGCGGCCAGGCCCGCAGCGGGAAGGGCCAACAAACCCAGGCCGCCCAGCAGCGCCGAGCGGCGGGTCAGCAAAGAGGCAGGGTGCATGGGGCCGGCGAACATGCGCCTGATTATTCCTTGGCTTCCCAGGTGATCTTGCCGTCGCGCAGGTAGTCATCAAACTGGGTGATGGGAATGGCCGCCACCGCCGCCACGCCGTCACCGGCATCCCAGCTCAGGGTGGCACTGTCGGGCTCCAGCCCGACTTCCACACGGCCTTCAGGGATCTGGATGGGTACACCGTCGCCCGGTGTGAAGGTCACGTCACCTGTAACTGTGGCGAATCGGGGCATGGAAGTCTCCTGGATGGTTTGAACGGCCTCCTGTGAGGCTGCAAAAAACATATTACGCGCGGAGAGGGCGCTTGTGTGTCGGCGAAAGACGATTTCTGCACGGCGGGTGTGGCTGCAGCTGCAAGGTGTTTTTTCCTATCGTGCTGCGGGATTGCCGTGGATGAGGTGCTAGCTGAACCTGATGGCGACAAAGACGAAAGCAGAAACCAGGGCAATCAAAACAGCCGCAGCGAACCAGCCGGGCACTTCAGTGCCGGCACCTGACACACGTGGCGTTCCAACACGCAGGAGCGCGGCGTTCCGGCGCTCACGCGAGCCAAATATCAGGAACAGGATGAGTCCCAGGCTGCAGCAAATCAGAAAAGCGCCAAGCAACATGAAGCCCCACACGTCGACATGAAATGCGAAAGCATGGGGCCCGTTGACTTTGGCTATGAACGCAGGAAGGCCTTTGGGGTTGGCTACTATTTCTCCGGTTTCCAGGCCGTTCAGTCCTATAAGCAAAAAGGCCAGGCCTGCCACGCCCAAAAAGAGGATGGCAAGCACTGTCCCAACCCAGCCTCTCAACTTCAGGTGCGTGAGTTCTTTCATCGGAGCCGGCTTTAGCTGCAGTGTGTGTCTGCGGTGCGCTTGAAGGTCTCGCCTTGCGCCAGCGCCAGGTTGCCCTTGGCCGAAACGATGCGCAGAACATTGTCAACAGCCTGCAGCACCAGTTCACCGCTGCTGCCCACAGGCGTACGCAACTCGGTGCCGCTGATCGTGCCGATGAGTTCACGCGTGCGTTCGCGCCAGGCCAGCGTGCCCTCAAAGGTCTGGTACTTCTGCGTCAGCTTGATGCTGGCACCACGCAGCAGGCCGGCCGCGCACCACAGCCCTTCCACCCGCGCGGGCACCGTCCACAAATGGACCTTGCTCGACTTCTCGCGGCCCACCGCCTTGTTCGGTACCGGTACAACGGTGGTGCGGTCAGGCTTCCAGTCACCCATGTCCCAGTCGTGCGAGACGATGCGTGTGCCCGGCTTGAGCGCGAGCAGGGAAGGGCGCAACTGCAGGTTCACCTCTTGTAGCAGGTACATGCTGACCACCGTGGCCGACGCCAGGTCGGTCTTGAACAAATCCTCAACCCGAAACTCGACCTTGTCCGCCACGCCCGCGTTGCGCGCATTGACTTTGCTTCTCCGCACCAGCGTTGGGTCGATCTCCACACCCAGACCGGTAGCGTTGAAGCGCCTGGCCGCCAGAATCACGATGCGCCCGTCACCCGAACCCAGGTCAATCACATGGTCACCGCGCTTGACCCCTGCGATGCTCAGCATCTCGAGCGTGACGTTGTCGGGAGAGGTGATGAAGGGGACTTCTTCGATGGGTTGGGCGTGGGATGTGGCTGCCCAGCAGGTAGCGACAGCGACCAGCAACAAAGATAGTTTTTTGGAGTGGTTGAAAGAGGGCATTCAATAAGTATGGCTCAGACTTAAGGAGAATGCTCACGTTTAACGTCGAGTATCAGTGCTAGCTACAACCTTGCGGTGGTTGGACCAAATGTAAACGCAAGGAGAAAATGCCGGAAATCTACGGCAAAAGATTGGTGTAGTAGCGTATGTCCCGCAGTGACCGGGATGGAGCACAAGGTGCTCGCGATGTGCCTTGCCGTCACCTTCGGGGTGCGCCTTGGTGACCAGCGCGTCGTGCAGTTGCGCTCTAGCGCGGACCGCATCGCTCGCACCGACTTCGCACTGACGCCGCTGAGCCTCGCATTCTTCGGCAGTTATCTTTTGGATTATTTTCCGGTCACCGGCAGGTTTGGAGCCGGTGCATCCTGCGTTGCCACCATAGCGGCCGGAAGCTTGACTTCAATCAGCGCCGCCGAGCTGCCTGTCGTGCGTTCCAGCTTCATGATTTTCAGCGGACTGCGGACCACGTCAAGCTTCTGGACGGCGATGAATTCCCGCTTCAGGACTTTCACGTCTTCTTCGTAGTTGTCCTTGAGCACGACGCTGAGTGTGCCATTGCCGTAGCCTGAAACTGCTTGGTCGATCAGCGGAATGACGCCACCTGCGGACTGGTCGTCCTTGTTTTTTCTTTCCTTGTTGACGGCTGTGATTCGCCCCAGGTAGATGACAGAGTTTGGCGTGACCTCGAAAGGTGCGTCGATTGAGAAGTCAATGCCACCCACGATGGGGAATTTATGGGCCATGCCATAAATTTTGGAAAGTGTGTACTGCCCGGGCTGGATCTGTTGCGTCACCAGGTAGGCATTGGTGCCGGCCGGAATCGCGCTGAATGCCGGAATTCGCTGACGCGAGTCGGTGCCGGTTTTCTTCATGATGACCACACCCAGGTGAGTGGGGTGGTAATTGGGCTTGTACTCGTTGTGCAACTCGACGCTGATGGCAACCACAGAACCTTTGGTCCAGTCCACCGCAGTGGCAGTCTTGTCGAGGCTGGTGGCACATCCGCTCAGGACAATGATGGCTAGCGCAGCGAACAGCGCCTTGATGACGTTTTTCATGATCTCCCTCTTTCGTTTTTATTAACCTGTACCGGACGGTGCTTTTCTTTTTCGAAACTCCGGAGAGAGCCTCGGACTCATTTGCCCCGAGAGTCTTTCATACCCGTCACCCGATTGAATACGGTTTTACCCGCAGAGTAGTCAACCATGTCAGTGAAAAGTACCCATACCATTCGAACTGGTAGTGCTGACCGGCTTCAACCGAAGTCGGAGACGGCTCCGTATAGCCGTTACCACACCAAACCGTTCGGGTTCAGGTTCTCCAGGTAATCCCTGCCGTCTGTTGGCGGCTGGGATCAGGGTTTCGCCAGACTCATTTGCAGCAATTCGAATCCCGCAGCGGTGTGCTCAATATAAATGAACACGCCTTTTTCGCGGGTCTTTTTGAAGTACTCGCCGGCTTTGGCCTTCTCTCCCTGGGCGTAATAGTGCTGGCCGACATAAAAATAAGCTTCTGCCAATGCCATTTCACGGTCATCGCCTTTTTTGTCGTCCAAGGTGGCCAGGGCTTCTTCCGGCGTCATCAGGCCGTGCAGCATGGCCAGGGCGGGGCGGGGCCAGCTACCGCGAGGCTGGATTTTCGCCAGATCCAGCTGCGCTGCTTCAGGCGTGATATTCAGGCGCTTCTGGGTCCACACGCGCCAGAGTTCTGCGTACAGCACGTCTGCCATGTCGGCAGATTTGTCCTGGCCGGCTTTGGCAAAGTCTTCTGCAGCTGCAGCCAGTTGTCCGGAGTAGAAGCGTGCATGGCCGCGGCGATAGAAGATATGGCTGCCGGTGTCGCCGAGTGAAATGGCCTTGCTGTAGTCGGCAATGGCTTTGGCATGTTCGCTCATCCCGAAGTAGACGTTGCCGCGACAGGCATAAGCCCTTGCCATGTTGGGGCTGCTCTTGACGGCCTGTTGGGCATCCTTCAGCCCTTCGCCGACCTGACCGAATTCGGTCTGTGATTCGGCGCGCTGACACAAGGCATCGGCGAGGTCATCGCCGCTCAGGCGGTCGCTGTCGATGGTCCTGGTCAGCTTTTCGATGCGATCGGTGGTACGTTGCTCCAGTGTCTGTCTAAGCGTCTTGCTTTTCAGACCCAGAAAGCCCGCAGATTTGACTTCTGTTTTCCGCACTACAAAGACAGGAAAGAATATTTCCCCCGTGCGGCGAAGGGATTCGGCATAGGCCGGAACTCTTGCAGCCTCTACCTGAGGTTTGAGCACGGTGAGTTCGACCACGCTGGATGCGCGGTTGCCGCGAAAGCTGCTGCTGACGTGGTATTCGAAGGCTTCGTCACGCACTGAACGGGCTGACGGGTCCTTGGTGACGGACACATCGGACGGGAACTCCACTTCAACGGAGTAGCGGTGCTTGCGTGGCGTAACTTCCATTGCGAGCGGCTGCGTGCGGGTGCTGGAGGGGGGGATGCCCACCATCCCCGTCAGGTTCGGGGTGGAAAAACGCACGCCCCATTCATCCCTGACCAAATTGGCGACTTTGGGAATGGTGTAACGGCTGATGATGGTGACGACGTTGTTGACGGTATCGTCTTCAATCACGGGCTGCACTGCGAACCGGGCGCCGGGATAACGACGCTCATAGTTTTCAAGCACGAGTCTGTTGCGCTGCTCGGGCGTCCAGGCCGCCAGCTGAAGGCGGCGGATCTCCGCACTGGCGCCGGACCAGACGTGGCGGCTTTCGAGAGTGCCTTCACTGTCGAACTTGGGCACGGTAATTTTTTCGCTGAGCTCATTGCGGGAAATGGCGGGGAAGTTGTCAGACTTGATGCGTGTGAAGTTGTTGTTGCCGGGTTCTATCACCAGCACTTCCATGCCTTCATAAGGCTGGCCCATGGTGCTGAGCCGGCCCATCTGGCCGGTGCGCGTGGGGTCGAGAAAATAGGTTTTGCCGTCCACCTCTGCGCGAACAATGGCATGGTCAAACGCGTAAGGCGATGGCAGATTTCGGGGAAGACCATCCCAGGTACGGCTGGACACGAGGACAGGCTGCGCCTTGATGCCCAGGGCCTTCAGCATCTCAATCAGCATGAAAGACTTGTCCTTGCAATCGCCATAGCGGCGTTGCAAGGTTAGTGCCGGTGTGCTGGGGCGGTGAGAACTTTCGCCGAGTGATACAGAGAAGTAGCGAATTTCGTTTTGCACCCATTGCAAGGCACCCGACACGCGTTCGTCTGCCGTAGGTTTTGCAGCCAGTGTTTTGACGACCTGCTGCAATTCGGCTGGTAGCGGCTGGGTGCTGTTGAACAATTGCACCGCCCAGTCGGAGACTTCGCCCCAGGACTGGAACTCTGACATTTGCAGGGAACGGGCTACGTGGAAGCTGTAAGGGACTTGTTCTTCCATGTCGATGGGGGGAAGCGCGCGCTGCTCCCAGCGCAACTTCTTCATGCCGCCGCTGGTGGACTCCACAGGCTGGGGGTAACTCCTGTTCAGGTCGCCGAGAAATCGCGTATTGACTTTTCGGGTGACGGGATGGGTCAGGGTAACGCGGCGCAGTTCGATGGGCGTGGTGTGGTCCCAACTGGCGTAGTCGACAAAGCGGTTGCCAATGACGGGGTTGGCACCTTCCTGGGAGTAGGCAAATTCAAGCGTATCGCCTGCGCGAAGGTCATCTACCAGTATGGACGCGGTGATTTCACCGTTGTAAGTCCCTGCGTCAAGCCCGGTCTCACGCTGCAGGAAGCGGATGTCGGCAGTGGCCAGTTTGTCCAATGTCTGCCCGCTGCGGATGACGCGCAATATGTGAAGTTGCACCCGGTGGTATTCCGGATTGAAGGGGATCGTCATGTTGCCCAGAGCTTGTACAGCGGCGCTGGCATTGGGTTGCCAGGCGCGATGCACAAAGGTCACCGGTTTGGGGCTGGCCATGAACTGGACATCAGCCAACAGTGTGACGAGTGGATTTTTGCTTTGCGTTGCGGGCAGGGCCGGTGCACTGTCTACCCATGCCGGTAAGGCGGCTTTGCGCTCAAACCTGTCGGAGGCGACACGGACCTCTTTAACGGGAGGCGCTGTGCCTTCCGGTGGCGCGGCAGATTGCGCGTGCGCGGCAAGGCTGTATAGCGCCAGGTAAAGCAGCGCCGCAGCACAACGACCGATATGAAACCAGTTCTTCATCGAGATTCCCCCTGTAATTTTTCTTCTGGAAAGCTATTTTGCCCAGCTGTCTTTCATTCCCGTCACCCGATTGAACACCGGCTTATCCGCTTTGTGATCCACCAGGTCAGTGACAAAGTACCCATGCCGCTCAAACTGGAAGCGTTGCCCAGCTTCAACGGCAGCCAATGAAGGCTCCACATAAGCCGTCACCACCGTCAGGCTGTTCGGGTTCAGGTTCTCCAGAAAGTCCTTGCCGTCGCCTTCGGGGTGCGCCTCGACAAACAGCCTGTCATACAGCCGTACCTCGGCCTGCACGGCGTCATTCACGCCGACCCAGGTGATGACGCCCTTGACCTTGACCGAGTCCGAGCCGGGTGTGCCGCTCTTGGTGTCGGGGATCAGTTTGGCTTGTACTTCGGTGACTTTGCCGTTCGCGTCTTTGGTAGCGCCTGTGCATTCGATGACGTGGCCGTATTTCAGGCGCACCTTGTTGCCGGGAAAGAGGCGGAAGAAACCCTTGGGCGGCGTTTCTTCGTAGTCGGTGCGCTCAATCCACACCTCCTTGCCGATCCTGAAGCTGCGCTTGCCTTGCTCTGGGTGGTGCGGATGCACGGGGGCGCTGCATTCGTCCAGCTTTCCGGCACCCATGACTTCATCCCAGTTGGTGAGCACCAGCTTGACGGGGTCGAGCACGGCCATGGCGCGGGGGGCAATCGGGTCCAGTGTGTCGCGCAGTGCGCCTTCGAGCGTGCTGTAGTCGATCCAGCTGTCGCTTTTGGTCACGCCGATACGTTCGGCAAACAAATGAATCGCCTCGGGCGTGTAGCCGCGCCGGCGCAGCCCGACGATGGTGGGCATGCGCGGGTCGTCCCAGCCGGTGACCTTGTGGTCGTACACCAGCTGGGCCAGCTTGCGTTTGCTGGTCAGCACATAGGTGAGGTTGAGCCGGGCAAATTCATACTGGCGTGGGTGCGGCGTGGCAATCAGGCCGCCTTCGGCGAGGCGGTCGAGCAGCCAGTCGTAAAACGGGCGCTGGTCTTCAAACTCCAGTGTGCAGAAGCTGTGGGTGATCTGCTCGAGCGCGTCTTCAATCGGGTGCGCAAAGGTGTACATCGGGTAGATGCACCATTTGTCGCCGGTGTTGTGGTGGGTGGCGCGGCGGATGCGGTAGATGGCCGGGTCGCGCAGGTTGATGTTGGGCGAGGCCATGTCAATCCTGGCGCGCAGCACCATGGCGCCGTCGGCGTGCCGGTGGTCGCGCATTTCGCGAAAACGCGCGAGGTTCTCGGCCGGCGTGCGGTTGCGGAAAGGGCTGTTGGTGCCGGGGTGGGCGAAGTCGCCGCGGTTGTGACGCATTTCGTCGGCGGTCTGCTCGTCCACATAGGCGCAGCCGGACTCGATCAGGTACTCCGCCGCGCGGTACATGAAATCGAAGTAGTCGCTGGCCTGGTAAAGATTGTTTTCCTTGCCGCTGGAACCCTTGTTCTCCCAGTCAAAACCCAGCCATTTCACGGTGTCGATGATGGCGTTGACGTATTCGGTGTCTTCTTTTTCGGGGTTGGTGTCGTCAAAACGCAGGTGGCACACACCGCCGTAGTCGCGCGCCAGGCCGAAATTCAGGCAAATGCTTTTGGCGTGGCCGATGTGCAGGTAGCCGTTGGGCTCGGGCGGGAAGCGGGTGCGGATGCGGGCCGGGTCGGGCTGGCCGGCGGCGTGGTGGGCGGCGTCGCCGGGGCCGCCACCCCATTTGCGGCCGGCGTAAGTGCCGGTGGCCAGGTCGTGCTCAATGATCTGGCGCAGGAAATTGCTGGTTTTGGGGGTTTCTTTGTCTGCAGGGGAGGTCATGAGCCGATTCTAGGGGCTCGCCGCTTCCGCAGTGGCTGGAGAGGTTACGTTTGGGTACGCTCTTCACCGAGCATGAGGTAGGCCGTTTGCATACCCGGACGTTTAATACCTACATGGGCACTTTCTGCCCGGTTAAGGAGAAAGCAATGCTTAAGTCAACCGTTCAGGCCGCTACACCCCGGCGGACTATTCTGATGGCAGGAGCCGCGGCAGCGCTGGCCCTGGCGGCCCTGGGATTCGGTGGCGCCGCCCAGGCGCGCAGTGATGTGCAGTTTTCCGTAGGCGTGGTGGTGCCGGGCGCTCACATCGGCGTGAGCAACGCCTACCCGGTGTATTCGCAGCCGGTGTATGTGCAACCCCAGCCCGTGTATTACCCGCCGCAGCCGGTGTATGTGCAGCCGCGGCCGGTGTATTACCAGCCGCAACCGGTGTATTACCAGCGTCCGCCCGTTTACATTGCGCCGCCGGTGTACTACCGCGGGCATGGCCACGGCTATAGGCACCACGGCCACCGCGGCCATGGCGGCCACCACCGTTAACGGCGAAGTGCATGGGCCGCTACCAAGCGGCCCTTCCCATCGCTATTAGGTGGCTATTGCCCCTAGCCTAAATCGTGATGGATTCGTATCGTTTCGGAATGACGATACGAATCCCTCCATCATTGAAATGGCTCGTTGTAAAACGAGCGACCATCGCAGGCCAAATAAATCTTCAGGCGAAAATTTTTGAGGCCGAAAAGAGTGATCTCGCGGCCGAACAAGCGAAATTAGCCGCCAAGCACGAAAAGACACTTTCTCCTCTGAAGCGTGATTTGGCTGCTATTGACCGATCGATTCGGCTGCACGAGATTCTGATCAATCCGAAGCTCATCGAAGCTACTCGAGTTCAATCCCAGCCCTGTACCACCCGCTATGGTGCAATAACAAAGGCCATCTACGGAGCCCTAGCCTTGGCGGCCCCCCGAGCTGCGACAACGGCGGACGTAACAAACTATGTAATCGCCAAATGCGGATTCGATGACTCCGCAGAAAAATATCAGGCAATGCGCATCAGAATTCAGCATCGTCTGAAGGACATGGTCAGGCTTGGGACGGTATGCCGTTTACATACTGCACAAGGCAGTGACCATGGAGTCTGGTGTGACCCAGCTAGTTTTGAGGCCTTGCGACACCAACAATCTCAGTCTGCCGCCTGTTTCCTTGGTAATACCCCCCAAACCATCGAGAAAAACCCGCTTTCATGACAGATTGGAGTAGTCCCATGAACTTCTCTTTCATGGAATCTCGTCGAGTATCCTCGCGCCACGCCATTTCATTCGCGTAGTCGGTCAGATACATGGGTCTGAACCCGTGGTAAACCCCATATTCCGACCTGCGCAGGCGCGAAAAATACGACTCAGCCTGATTGTCATTAACACCTTTGTCGTTTTGCCATTCGAGCGAGTGCTGAACCGTCTGATGATCGAACCACCGGCTGAATTGAGTAAAGGCACCGCTCTCGTCCGTCATAAGAGTGGATCCAGGCACTACGTATTCCCGAGCGAAGGCAACCGCGTCAGCTTCGTTTTCCGAATTGGCGATGTAAATGATAGTGCGGCTGGCGCCGCGGCCCTTCTCCGGGTAGAGCTCGCGCAAGACCATGACAACACGGCGCTTTTTCTTCCTGAGTAAGTTTGCTTTCCCTCCAGGAAGGAACTGCATGCGTCGCTTATTGCGCATGGATCTTGCCCCCTCGACTTTTTGCGCGATTGCGGCGTTGATCGTTTCCTTGTTGCGGTAACCATGCTTGTTCGCGCTCCGACGCTTTCCACCAAAATGTCCACCATCCATCTGTGTGACTCCAGACACAGGGCCAAGCGGTCTGTATTTGATGATTACCTCTCTAAGTTTGCATTGCAACAGCCACGCCGTTTTCCATTGGCACCCGAGCTCCCTGCACAGCATCGCCGCCGATATACCACTTGCATGCACGATAAATGTGTAGAGGCTGCTCACGATGTCGCGTAGTGGAAGCTTATGGCCATGAAAAGGCGTACCCGAGGTGACGCTGAAATCCCGCCCGCAAGGCTTGTGTTTGCAGCGCCACTGCGATCGCGCCTTTCGTTCATAGTGGGAATCGAGCACTCCGCAGCCTGGACAGACTTGTTTATCGTCGTGTCCCCAACGCAGTTTTGCCATTAGTTTGATGATTTCTTCGTCACTCATCTGGTTGAGTTCCGAACGTGAGAAGTCCCGGCATTTCGCCGACAGTAAAAAATGCTGTGCCATAGCTCTGGTTCCGGTAGGTGGTAACCAGGCAGCTCTCCGCCTTAGGGTGCGATAGTTCTGCCCACTTTTTGCCGAAATCGGCAGTGAGCGCGTAGGGATCGGAAACACTGAGGACGTGGGTTTCCCTTGGGTATTGACAACCCAAACCTAGAACACATAAACTGTGGGCACTGACCGGCTAGGAAAGTTGCACAAGCTACAAGCCAATCACTTTTTGACGAAAGTGGTTGGCTTTTGTGTTTTTTGGCGCGCGAATCTCCTCGTGCTGGCTATTCGATAAGCTGGTCCTTTCTTGGCTCTGCAGCATCGGCTGCTGGGGATGCTGACCGGGCCAGCTGGCTCATCCAGACGGCCACGTCCTGCGTCAACGCAAACACCCCGCGGCGGCCCGGGATGTGGAAAACCGGGACCCCGAGGTCACCGGCGCGCCAGGTTCTATAAAAGGCGGCGTACGTCTTGAACCCCAGCAATTTCGTCAATTCTGGGCCGCCCACCATCGCCCCGTACCGCTCAAGTAGCTCGCTGCGCAATCGATCGTCTGAAGACATGTTTTTCCCGGATTGATCTGGCTTTATTTCGATGACAATGTTGCCGAGATACAACTTGCCAAGCTAGCCTCCAAATACTCGCGGGTTTCAAGGCACCAAATTCTGACAATGGCAGTTAACGGAAAAGGCGGGCGTCCTCGTACGCACTGGGCCGACAAAGCGCGGGTGACCTACTGGTATTTGTCCATTCGAAAAATAACCGGGTGGAGTGACTATCGACTCGATACGGAGTTCGCCATGCCCGATAAGGTGGATGGGAAGAAAAATTCGGCGACCCGCCCGCGTGTCTTCGAGAAAATCCGAAAAAGTAGTGTCGTGCCGAGCAGAGGGAGCCATTGGCGTAAGCCAATAGACCTTGTTGCACTTGTCTCCCAGAGAGACGGGTTGCAGCACACGCGGGCGGCTTACGAATCTGAATTTTGGGATTTGATGAAGGCGCCGCCGTCATTAAAGGAAACTCATGCGCGATTGCAGCGCTTGATGACTACTTTAGGTTTGACCAGGATTGAGCCGTTCAAGCTCAAAACCGTGTTCGGAGTCACCAAAGACATGAATGACCCGAGCTGCTTTATTTTTGGCCTTGAGCGATCGCTCAATGGAATGGGTTGGTTGGATCGACTCAGTCTCTTGGCTTTATTAACCCGTGAAGCCGATCTTGCAGGAAACACCGAAATCACCAAGCTGACGAGAAGCTTTTTTGACGAGCATGCAGACCTTTTCTTCAACAACTTTTTTCCACCAAACGTTGCCGGTCACTATTATGAGAGCGCCTTGATGGGCTACTGTTTCGGCGCACGCACGGTAACTTCATCGGAAATGGGATTGCGCCGGCGGGTTGAGACTGAGAGTTGGAAGCCGATCATGCGCATGTGATGATTCGTGTGGGGACGCAGGCAGCGAAGTCACTGTCCTACGGGCTGAGAGAAACGGGTATCCGTAGCAAAGAATCAGATGAAGCAACAGGCCGTTCTCCAGAAATACCAGCACGGTCGGGCAGGGGTCGGTTATCACATCAGAAAGCATTAACGAGGAGTGCGGCAAGTGATACAGGACATCAGTGAAATCCGATTTAACGCGCTTGCCGGGTACTGCCGGCAACCGTACGCCCTTGTCGCCGCGACTGAAATGCGTTGGCTGCAGGCGCACGACGAGGACATACTGATCGTTGTGATCCGTGACAAGACAGATGGTGACTACAGCGCGCTCCTGCTTGCGAAGGACCTCAAGGAGCGCTACAGATGGGTTGGTGATACGCCATTTCTCGAGACTGTTGAAGCGGTAATGAGCAAGGTGCCCGCCGTAGTGGAAAAAGTCCACGCGAATCTCGATGACGAACGAGCCCAAGGGGATGAGAAGGGCAAACCGGTGGACTTCTTCACCACGATCGTGACAGAGGATAAGGTCAACCCCGATTTCGCCACCATCGCGGCGTTGGAAGGATATTCCCCCGCGGTCGAATTGATGAAACCGATGATGCGGTGGTACGAGGATGCTGATGGGAACTTTGTCGAGCAGTTCCAGACCACCGGATTTGATACGAGGCTGTGGGAGGTGTACCTCTTCGCAGCGCTGGTGGAGTCAGGCTACGTCTTCGACAAGACGATGCCCATGCCGGACTTCTGTGCTCGTAGTGCGTTCGCGGAATTGTGTGTAGAAGCGACGACAGTGAACCCCAGTCGCGACGCCGCGGGAGCCGTGGTTCCACCTCCCGAAATCGCGACAGAGGAGCAGTTTCTGGTGTTTCAGCGGCATTACATGCCGATCCGCTATGCGGGTCCGTTGACCGCGAAGTTGAAGAAGAAGTACTGGGAAAAGGAGCACGTTCAGGACCGTCCCCTCCTGTTCGCAATCCAGGACTTCCATGCGCCCGGTTCCATGGTCGTCAGCAGCTCCGCCTTGCCCATCTACTTGTACGGTCGGTACTGGGATGACTCGCACGACGCAGCCAGCGATGGGGCTGTTCGGTCTATACCCGTCGAACAACACATCTGGGGAGCGAAAACTGTCCCGTCGGGCTTTTTCGCGCTGCCGGATTCCGAAAACGTCAGCGCTGTCCTGTCGAACCAGAGTGCCACGATATCGAAGTTCAACCGCATGGGCGTGTTAGCCGGTTTCGGTTCCAAGCGGGTGAGGCTGCGGCGGATGGGTACGGCGACGAACAACGACGCGAACGTGGCCGAGCCGGTGCAGTTCTCCTTTGACGTCAACTCGCCAGAGTACCGCGAAAGCTGGATCGAAGGCATGGATGTCTATCACAATCCCAAGGCCAAGTTACCACTTCATCCTTCAATGCTACCCGGCGCAGCGCATCACTTCCTTCGCGAAGATGGCCTAATCGAGTCGCTCATTCCCAGATGGCATCCCATGGGATCCATGACGCACATCACTATCAACGAAGAGGCATAGATTCAACCCGCGCGCTCTCGCCCGCCGGCGAACAACACGCCCAACGTGGGACTCGACTTGCGGCCGCACGCGGATTGACTCATCGTAATATTCGCCTTAATTCAGGTGATTTCCCGCAAAACCTGCGGCGCAGGTTGTTCGAGTGAAAGGTGATCCACCAGCGTAGCAAAGGCCAAAGTAATGTCCTTAAACAGCCTCCCATCGAGAATGAATATCTCTTGCTCTAGCCAAAAGCCCTTCGAACTAAGCACTTTGAGAGCAGGGGTATCAAATGGGCTACTGATCCAAGAATTTTTGGCGCGCAATTTGTACTGCAGGTAGTCATCAGCAAAAGTCGGAACGTACAGGCTTGGGGATCTGCCGGTCAGTTTGGCGACACGGATGGCAATCTGCACGCCGGCCGCGTCCAAGTCCCCGAAGTGCATCCACGCGGCATCAGGCAATGCCCGCAGCAGCTGAACGGCGCCCTCGACAGCGGCCCCTTGGCAGAACAGCACCATCGTGTCGGCCGGAAGTACCAAGTCAACCAATGGACTCAAATTTTCAACGGTGAGCACGTGGCGGGGCAAGACGCCGCCAAAGCCATTGGCAGACAACCAACCGCGCTGCGGGACGCTGAATTCACTCAATTCCTGGCAAAGTTTCAACAGATCTACCGGCTCGGATGGCGTAATTATTTTGGTGGCGCAATTGACGCGGCCACGCACCGCCCAGTCGTCCGTTAGCTGAGCCGTCGCTGGTAGCTGGCTGGCACGCTTGGAGCCAGCGGCGGTGGCCGAATTCCATGTCTTGCGGTGTAGTTGCCCAGCGGGTTTGTGTGCTGCCTTGAGCCCGGCCAGGGCATGGTGGCTGCGGGGTGCCAGTGGATCGAGGGAATTGGCGCGCAGCAGTTGAGCGTCCTCCTCCCAGCAAGGAGACAATTCGGTAATGCGCGCTCGCATGCCGGTGATGGCGCCGGGCCGGACTTTCCAGTAACCAGGCCGTCGAGCCGGTTCCACCCATTGAGCGAGCCGAAAACGCTCCAGCAGTGGCGCCGCACGAACAGACTCCTTACATTCGCCGGTCTCAATCAGCCTAAGCAGCAGGGCTATTTCAACGTCAGGCATTGGGCATATCACCGAGGGCGGAAAGGGCTCCGGACTCCAGCACCAACTCTGGAGCCGTCACCTGCGTTTCGCTGATCGGGAGACCGGTCAAGTTTGAGTCGATCGTGATCCTTCGTAACACGATTTCCTCCATCGGCGAGAGAATCCGGCTGAGCACGTACATGGTGCAGTTATATGTAGCCTCCAGCGAGATGGCCGTGACTAATACCTGGATGCCCTGCTTACGGCCGAAATCGACGATGACGGCCTGTCCCTGGCCGTTTAGGCGCTGTACCTCATCCATTACAAAGAAAGGTGTGTAAGGACGCGGACGACCGTCGCTGGAGCGATGCGAAAGTGATCTGGAGAGCATTAGTGCCACCGCTAAACCGCCCCCTATGGATTCACCGCCTGACAAGCCAGAAGCTTGTTCCCACTTGCCAAGGCGCCGAGCCTCGATCGTGAGGTCAATGTAGGTGCGGTAGTCAAGCAGAGCGGAGCCGTCGACTTTGATTTTCAGGACCTTCGCAAAAAGGTCCGAAAGTTGGTCGCCCAAAGGTGTGTCGTCCTTCTTCGCAAACAGGTCTATCTGCTTGGTGACGTTCATCAAATGCGTCAGTAGATCCTCTCGCGGGCTGGGGCGGATACGCATGCCCGTGACATTGCCAAATTGCAGGTTTTCCCCAAACAGGCTTAGTTTCTTGATGCGTGATTCCTGCTTGCGCACTTCGCCCGAGATCACGTTGTACAACGTGCCGGCCTCGGCCTTCATTTCCGCTCGATTGCGTTCAAGCTCCAGGGCCAAGGCGCTGCGTCGACTGGCCATGTTGGCAATCAGATCCACACTCGCCTGGTCCAGTGTTTCCACACTGATGCGCTCACTCACGATGTTGCGCAGCGGGCGCCACAGCGTGCAGCATGACACCGGGTCTGTCGCTTCGATGCTGGCAAGCCAGGTCAGCCGGTCGGTGGGCTCTTCTTCCAATTCCTTACCCAAGGCGGCTACGTCCTTGGCCTGCTGGCTGATATAGAAGTCGTGGGGTATCTGCGGAAGTTCGGCTGCTTCAGAGGCCATCCACTCAAATGCGCCGTCCAAGTCGTCGCGGATAGCGGCCAGTTGCTCCCTGGCCAAGTCCAGCGCTTTGGAGTGTGCTTCATACCCCCGCGCTTTTTCGGCAAGGGCGAGTTGCGCAGCTTGGCGCTTGTTTTTCGATTCTTGCAGTGCCTGCCGCATGCTGGTCAGTTGCGCGTCAAACTCCTGAACATTGGTGTCTCTGGCGGCAATCGCGAGTGCTGTGTTGTGTATGGCCGCCTGCAATTTTTGGTCGGCCTCCTCCTCCTTGGCAATTGCTTCTTGGGCCGCGTCACGCAACTCGGTTTCATTGTCCTTGTGCGCGAAGTAGTAGGAAATCTTGTCGGTTGCTTTCAGCAATTCATCGCGTCGATTGCCGGTTTGGTTGACCGCGTCTTCTAGGTCCAGCAGCGCCTTCCGGATGTCGTCAAGCCGCTTTTCGATGGCCTGGAGTTCGGCTTCCCGGGCTTGGCGCCCAAGGGTCAGCTTACGGCGCGGACTGCTTACCAAATAACCACTAGGTGTCGCAAGCGCATGCCACTCGCCCACCTTGTGAAGGTGCGGTGGTTCAGGTAGCTTTGTGCTCAACCAGAAGGTGTCGGGATAGGCATCGGAGTCCGGTAGCGCAGCAAGCGTCTCGATCTCAACACCAACAACACCGTCTACCAGGCCGGAAAGAGCCATTTCGAGGGCAAGGGCATCCTCTCCGGTGGCAAGGTCCAGTTCCTCGGCCAGCGTGCGTGCGCCAAGAGCATCGCTCAAGGCTGCGGCATTGGTCACGCGCACGCCAGCATTCAGTTGGCTGCGTCGCTGGATTTTGGCAGTTTGATCATTTTTAAGCTCCTGCACGTCGCGTAAATGCTTATTCCGCATGACGTCCAGCTGTTGGAGCAATTCTTCGCGATCATGGTCATGCCAGTCGGTACCGGCCAAGCGCTTCCATGTCCTCTTGCCGTCCTCAAACATTTTGAGATTGCCGGTAGCGTCCTTGGAGGCTTGGGCCCGGGTGATCCTTTGCGCGCTCCAATGACGCTGGTCTGCCTGATGGCTTTCGATGGTTGTGCTGTGGGCGGCAATAACGGATGCGCGAGATTTGCCAGTGATATCAATTGCCTCTTCAGCCAGTGGGATAGACTCTTCAAAACTATTCAGTGCGCTGCGCAAGGACTCGCTTTCGGACATCAGCTTTTGGCGCTCGGTATCAGCGAGGGAGATCCTGTCAGACACGTCGCGGATAGCGCGTGTCACCACGGCCTTGCCCAGCCCGAATGTGGTTTCTAGCAACCGCAGTTGCCGCTCAGACTCATTCAGAGCACTCTGGGTGCGAAGTACAGTATCGGCACAGCGTTGTAGCCGGTCCACTGACTCAGGGATGCGCGTGGCCGGGGGCAGCATGTATTCCTTCAGCTTGGTCGAAACATCGCGGCTGAGGCCTCCGCGGAACGCTGACTCAAGCAGGCGGGCGTACAGCAGGCGATCACTGGGATCTTTCAGATCACAAGGCAGGATGCCGGCGTTGTACAGTAGCTCGCCATATTCATTGACAGTGCGCAGTTCGCGCAAGGTGAGCCCGCCCATCGCCAAGGCTGTGCGCAATGCGCCGAAATCCGGGTAACTCTCTTCATTGCCCTCTATAACGCGCAGGAAGTCTTGCAGCCGCCGCTCTTTTGGCGGATTTTCCAGATGGAAGCGGGTGACATGGGCCCGGCCATCTTCTGAACGCACGTGGATGCCAGCCACAATGCGCTCGCCATCGGCAGCGGTAATGTCCAGAACAACGTATCCGAACCCAACCAGCGGATCAACCCGCGCAGAAAGCGAATCGACGCCGGCTTGGTGCGAGTCTTCCACGTCGGAAATGGGCCGTACATTGAGTGCGCGATGGTCTGGCAGCAAGGCGAAGCACAGACACATGGCGATGGTCGACTTGCCGGCGCCGGAGCCGCCGACCAAGCCGGTCAGCGTTCCTTTGTCCATCTCCAGCTCCAGATAGCCGCACCCGCGCCACCCAATGAGCGCTACCCGGTCAATCCGTGGTGTCATCGCTGTCCTCACCTGTTACTTCTTCGGGAATGTCGAACACTACACCGCGCTGAACTTCGAGGCCGAGCTTTGCGGTATCGGTCGGCGCGTTGGAATGCTTTGCCAGTTCTGCGAAGCGGTTAATCGCCTCATGCGCAATCAGTTGATCGCCACTGATTTCTATGAAGTCCAGCTCGACCAGCACCTTGAGTGCGCGCATCACCTCGTTATGAATGCGTTCGCCCTCCAGGCTCGCTTTCTGCTTTGGTGCGTAGACCCGGGCCAACGTCTCCGCGGGTACGGAAGTCTCCAGATCCTGAATCAGCCCGACGATGCTCATGCGACCGTCCGACCGTGTCAGATCGGGGTCACGGCGCTTGAAGGCAATGAACATGCCTAAATGCATGGCGCTTCGGTGCAGTAGCCGCGTGGGCATCAGCCCACCCTTAGCCAGCAGGAAGAAAAAGCCATCCGGGTGCTGAATGAGCCGTACCCCATAGGCCGAGTAAAACGATTCGAAGTCGTCGAAATTCTGAGTGATGAATTCGTACGTGCCGATGTCGTCGCGCGAGATGTGTCGCCCCCGACGCAAAGCCGTATCGATTTCCGCAAATTGTGGTGTCGTAAAAATCATTTTTTTGTGACTTCCAGTTCCTCGACGGTGAAACCGGGTGCCACTTCCCTGTATTGGCGGCTTTCCCTGTTAAGGTTACCTGTGCTGACCATGTATTGCATGAGCTCCGGTAGCTTCGAGACAATCTTGACCTGCTGTTGCTCCTGCAGGGCCACGCCCATGACGTCAGACCAGCGGGCAGCACCTGACAGCAGATGTTCATTGACGATGTCTTGAAGTCGTTGCGGGAACTGATCAGGCTGCACGCTTTCGCTTTCCACTTGGTAGTCCCGGCGTGCACGCTTAATCACTGGACGCTCGCCCGCGCTAACCGAACGTTCACGCAAAATGGGGAGACGAGGACAATCCACCACCTGCAGCGTCCACTCTGGCGGGATCGCAATGGCTTCTTTCAGGCTATTGGTGATGCGGCGGGTGCGGTCGACGTGCGCTACAAAGCGTAAGTACGAGTGCACCGTATCAAAGTGGTTTCCCCATGCCTTGTGCCTCTCGTTGGTCCACTCGGTGATGGATTCCAGCCGCTGACGCACATCCTCGCAGAGCGTAGGCGTCTCTGCACGTCCCTGGCGTTCCCCAGTCTCTTCAATATGGGCCAGCAGGCCAAAAGCTGTGTTGGAAATGTCCACGGTCACGTGCACCAGATCCTGGATAGTCTTCATCACCATGTCGAGCACGCCCTTGCAGCGGTCGATGGACGTTTCGCTGGATTCTTTCAAGAGCGTCGGTACAAATGCACGGATTTCCTCATGCTCTCGATCCAACTCACGCTGGTGGCGCTGCACGGCCGATAACAGTTCGCGGATTACGTACTGCATAGGCAACGCAACCCTTTCATGCCAAATCTTGTCTTCTGTGGACAGTTGGGCCGCTTCGTGAATACCTGACAGCTGAACATTGAAGGCGGCCAGAATCGCACCAAGAGGCTCGCCGTCGAATTTGATCTGCTGGACTTGCCAGTTTCCCAGAGACTCGCCCATGGACGTCAGCTGGTACTGTGCGTCATCGGCGTTGCGGATTCTGGTCATGTCGGCGCGGGCCAGTGCCTCAGCTTTGAGCAGCCGGGAAACAGATCCAGTGAATCGGTTCTCGCTGCCCGCAGGGGGCAGCCCTTCAAATGTGTCTACCTTGATAGACAAGGCTCGCAGGCCTTCGGCGCTTATGCTGAAGGTCTGGCCGGAACGTCGACTGAGTTCGTGCAGCATGAGAACCAGAATGGCGACATCACGGGCCTCCAGGTGCACGTCGCGGCGTTGGGCCACCACGTCATATGCAGCCCGGATGTGCTGGTCTGCTTGCTCTGAGTCCGTGGCGCTCATAGATGATGGAAAAAAGCTGGGTTGAGTTTGTACGTGTGAACCCGCCCAACTTTTGGGCCACGCAAAACGAAACCAGCTTTCAATAGCGTCTGCATGCCATTTGTGACAGTGGGGATGGTCAGACCCAGATCACCTGCGAGTTGACTGAGATTGAGAAGCTGACCGGCTGGTGGCAGCAGACTAACCAAATGCCAAAGTAGCAGCGCTGGTGCTGCCGTCAAGCCTGGAGGTTTTGCCAAGAAGCTGATTCCACGTTCAGTTAAAACAATTGCATGCGGCGTAGTCATTGGTTAGGCATGTACAAAATACATCATATATATAAAATACATTTTATACATGTGGAAAGCCGCATGGATATTGGGGTTGCTGATACCAGCTCGGCGTTGGTAGTCTGTGTAGACGCAACTAGCATCTTCACATCGGATTGCGCTCGGCGAGGGCAGAAGGGAGAGGCGTACGGTCGTATGGTGTTCAATGTGGTGGGGAAGAACTGCGACGACTTAGGTTTTCTTTGGCGACGTCTTCGCCACCGCTCGCTTCTTGGCCGCTGGATTGATCGTGGATTTTTTTGCCGAAGTAGCGACGCGAGGGACTTTAACGGGCTTGACGTCAGCAGCGTCGCCGCTGCTTTTCTTGCGCGGTCGCGGCGCAGGCACTTCCATAGGCAACACCTTCAGCAGGACGTCCTTCTCGACAGCATCAGGCTGAAGGGTTGGCATCTGGTCACCCTTGCTCCTGCGAGCGTCATAGATACAGGCAAAGGCGGCGTCCGTGTAATTTGACTTCTTGTAGTCATGCGCCTGCTGAATTCCTTTGTGGGCCCACGCCAGGTTCGCTGGATCCGAGCCACTGGGGTCAAGGACCTTAAGCTCGATCATTGTGATCAGGCGGCGGCCGGTCTTGTCGAAACGCACAATCCTTACGTCTACACGTCCTTCGTTCAACGATACTTCTTCATCGACAACAGCGACCTTTTCTCGATAGATGCCGCGGAAGAAAAGCAGTAATCCAGACTGCACGTGGAGCTCGGGCTTATCTTTGAAAACTGACAGCTTCGGTTCCTCGCGGATTTCCCACATGAGGCGCGCAATACTGCCCCTGTGCGTCGACAAAGCGTCGTTATGAAATTCATCGAGCTGCTGCCCGATCATCTCGGGCGTGATGTCGGCATTGGGAATCTGCTTGATATTGATGACCCGTTGCTTGTGCACCCAGTCCTCGATGGGGACGCCACTTTCATGTACCAATATCCGACTTTGACCCAGCATCAAGAGCGCAAACGACTGGTCCGCCCGGAGGTGCTTCTTCACGAAGTTCATGGCCTCGGTCGCACCGGCCTTGAAATGCGGCACTAACTGGATCACCTCGCTCAGGCTTTCACCTGCGACGGCGACACCATTGCTCAACGTATTGAGCGCGGCGTACACAACCTCCTCTGTGACGATGACGGCCGCGGGGATACCGGGCTCCAATTTAGGAGACTCGGAGTAAATCATCAGAAGTGCTCTATCGGGCTCGATGCGTCCGGCCGATATCAACGTCGCGTTGACCGCCGACCAACTGACGAAGTAGTCGACCAACGTTTGAAAGAATCGCTCTTGCGGTGACCCTGACACCAGCGAAAGTCCTGCATCAAGTCCAATGATGTCTTGGCGTTTGATCGTGCTTAGTTGATTCATATCAGGCGGCCTTCTTCTGAAGCAGACGCTGGTAGACGGTCAACACATCGCGACGATTGCCAATGGCCTTTTCCGCCAAGTAATTGCGGATCTGTCGAAGGCCGGTGAGCGTTGGCGTGGTCTTGTCCTCTGGGGTCTCTTCAACGAACAGCACGTTTCCGGGGCGCTCAAGCGCTTGTTGGTAAGTGAGGTCCTGCTCGAACACCCGTTCCAGGCCACTGCGCTCTTGACGGTCACGCGTGCGCTCGTCGTGCCAGGCGCCTTCGACGACACCCAAGCAGAGATCAAGCAGAAATGCGTAGAGCGCATCACCGCGCTGGGTGGTTCGAAGCCGCCGGCCGACTTCCAGTCCCGCAACGGTTGCACGGAAGTTGCCCTCGAATTGCAGATGCGTCGGTGACGGATGCGGGGAGAAACCCCAGACCTCCACCAAACCCGACAAGGCTAGCGCTCCTAGCGCGACGTGGGCGGCGCGGTAGTAGGGCCCCTGCTCAGTTCTTCGGGCTCGTTGACGCAGTGGTTCGATTCCATAGAAGCGGCATGAAGCGAACGACATGAACAGCAGCAGATGCAGCTGTTTGCGGGTCAGCTGACCGATGCCGGCCGCTTCGGCCGCGTTGATCGTGAAGAGCGTCCAGCGCACGAACCGCAGCCGCTCCTGGGCGCTTTTCGATACCGCATGGGGCAACCTAGCCATGGAACTTCTCCAGCTCTTCGTCGAGCAAGGCCCGCGCGGCGCTGTCTTTTAATGTGTTCGACTTCGCGGTTATCCGAAGGAGATCAATGAGCTGCGCGCGGGTAGTTCTGCTCGCTCGGCGTGGCTTCCCGTCCTTGCCGACACGGCCAAGGAGGGCGGGAATCATGGCGGTACCATTGACGTTAGAGGTGGCGATCAGATTCCGAACCGGACTGGAACTCGCCGGCGCGAACTGACGCATGAGTTCTGCTGCACGGAGCATAAACCAGCTGTCCAGGCTGGCCTCTGGGGTTTCAATGATCAGGGTGGTTGCACCGTCTGAGCAGGCCATGTCTAGTAGCGTCATGCGAAACGCTAGATCGAGAAACTCCTTCTGCGATTCAGAGACGTTGTCGCTGGTCAGGCGTTCCTTGGGGACCTCATGGGTGCTCGACGTCATGAGAATCGAGAACGATGGCATGCCGACCTGACCGGCGCCGGTGGCGATCCTCACTTTGTCCTGAGAACCGAATTGAACCTTTACTGTCTCTTGGAGGAATGCCTCGGCATAGGCGGTCAGCTTTGTACGCAGGGTCTCCTTGAAGGTATCGATCTGCACCCGACCTTCTTTAATGAGCTCGCGGTAGTTCTCGGCAAGTTCCTTGCGCTGGCCATCCAATTCTTTCAAGGCATCGTGCTCTGCCTTCAATTCTGCTTCAAGCGCATTGGAGATCTCAGGCGGGTCAGGCAGTTGCGCCTGAAGCGTTTCGAGTGCCAACGCGGTTTCGGAGTTGCGGGAGGCTGCCACGCGAAGCGCCTGAAGGGAGGGAGTGATCTGCTTATGGACGGCGTCACGTTTGGCTTCGATAGCCGTTGCTTGCTTCCTGACGCTCTCGATCTTTTGCTCCAACAAGCGCACCTGGGCGGCTGCCAAAGGTTCAACCTTCGCCCCTTTGCCGCGGCCCGCGATCGAGTGGTTGCAGACAAAGCAATGGCCACCCTTGAGTTGCTTTGCAATGGTCTGCACCTGACTCCGATGTCGGTTTCCGCAGACGAAACAGCCTTGGCCTGACGCAAGACCAGCCATCAGGAATTTAGCCTTGTCGTCGATAGCTGGAAGTGCCTGCGCGATAAAAGCAGCGTCAGCGTGCTCCAACTCATCTTCGAGGTCGGCAAGCGTCGCTTCCGCTTGATTGAGATCGACATCCAGCCCGCGAGCTTGTATTTGCAGGGCTTCGGCGGCCTGCTGGTGCTTTCGGTAGTCCTCGGCAGCGGCACTGCGAACCAACTTTGCCGCCTCGAGTCGAGTACTGAGGTCACCCGTATCTTGCGCCGCCAGCGTCGCTGCACGACTGGCTTTTATCCGTTCTTCACGGAGATTAAGCTGGTTGAGACGATTGCGGTAGGTCGTGTCCAGTCGCTGGATGGACGCGAAGGTTTCATTGGTGTCCTTGGCGAGCTCTCGATCGAGGAAGAGCATCTTAAAGAACTCATATTGCGTCGCAGCTGACCACAGGATGGGCTGCCGCTCCTCGGTAAAGAACTGGAGATAGCGTACGACCACGTGAAAGTCGTAGGCGGAAGCCAGCCCGCATAGCCTCGCCATCTCCTCAGAGAATTGGAGTTCCGTTGTGACGGAGCGGTTTCGACCGTTGACCTTGACAGATTTCAGTGCCATCGTCTTCAGGGAACGGATCACGGTGATGGCGCGGTCCCCCACCGTAAAGTCCATCGAGGCTGTGGCGTTGTCACCAAGTTCCTCAGGCACGCGGTCCGCGAAGAACGAAAAGCGCTTGTCTATCACCAGCTCTCGCTTGCTGATTCGGCTCAGGTCACGGTCGGCCTTGGCTCGGTCCAGCGGACCCAACAGCATGCGCATGAGCAGATTCAGCAGCGTGGTCTTGCCGACGCCATTGATGCCGGCCAGCACGGTGATGCCAGCTGGGAAGTCAAGGTCCAAACCCTGGTTGTTGATCCCCGGATACAGCGAGTAGTTGCGGATACTCAGCCGAACGAAAACAGGCAACTTGATCTTGGACTTCACTAAACCTCCCTGGATAGTTGTTATCCGCATATCTGATGCGTTCAATCTCAGTTTTTGCACCGCGCTTACGCTCTATTGCGTGCAGTTTGTTACGTATCTTAGCGCTACCTTTCCGAAAGATGACGACCCTCTGCTATCTACTTGGCTTGATTGCGCATAGTTCAACCGTTGCAAGTCGCGCCCAGAGTCTATGTCCTAGATGTTGGCGGCCTGTCTCCTCTAATTAGAGGAGGCGTCCAAAGGGCTTGCGTGCCACGACGAGCCACGGGGTTGGAGGCGCCATGAAGAAGATGCTCTATTTGCTCGCGCTTCTGTTGGCATGCGGATGCTTACGCGCGCACTTCACCGACGCGCGACGAGTGGAGAAAGTCCGAAAGACCCACGGCAATTTCAAGCTCTTCGCGAGCGCTCGACGACACGGATCATGCAACGCGCAAAGAGCTCAAGATAACGCGCGATGAGCTCTGACATGGCAGCCGACACGGAGTCCGCTTCAGTTTATTCTGTTCGGTGTCTGCACGTCCAATCGCGTGAGGCGCAGGGATGGCGCGCTGGCGGGAGGCCTTGTCGCCTGATGTCGCGAAATGCCGGGAGCGTCGCGAACTTTTTCCGGCTGCCCAACAACTGCGTGATCAAGCCTAGGACTCGAGCGCAGATTCGAACAATACGAGGGTGACAGCTAGCTAGCCCGCTGCGCCAGCGTAAAAAGAACTAATCAGACGGATAACGTCATCCGCCCGACCCGCGGCAACCGCTTGCTCTGCGGTTTTTTGACTGAAGGGCGGAAGCTGCTCTGTTCGGAACCAATACAACGCTTTCGGAAGGTCGCCGTCTGATACGTCATATGCTGCCCTGATGACGCGGAGGTTTTCTCTGATGTGGCTTTGAATACGGGCAGCACCCGGAGTCATGGTTATTGCACTCACAGATACCCGTGCATTTCTAGCTAGCGACTCCGCGTCCATGCCGAGAAGGCGAATGTATTGGGTCGGCGAAAGCATAGGGGCAAATTCAGGCTCCAGCAGGCCCAATACAAACTTCGCCCAAGAGCTACCTGGCCCAGTTTCATCACTTGGTGGCGGCATTAAAATGCTCCTCATGCGAGAGGCCCTGTTGGAGGGGTGTCTTCAATCGGGTGGACACGAAAAATGTAAATATTACTCGGATCATTTTGTAACTCGATGCTACATTGGAGTGACAAAAATTGATATCCCTAGGGAGCACTGCCGATGATGAGTTGCTGGCGCATGGACGCCCGTCCAAATTCTCACGCATTAGCGACGGGGCGCTGTCTCGATAGCACGTTGATGCCTTGGTCTCCACTTCTCGCAGTTTCCCTCGCCACCTGGCTGCTGCCTAAATGAGAAAAAGCATTTATTTGCCAGTCATTGATCAGATTGTGATCACTGGCTACCAGACCTATACAAGTGCGACAAACGGCGGCGTCCTTGATCACAGTTTTGTGGATGGCGTGAACCTAGTGGTGGGAGTCAATGGGCTGGGGAAAACCACGCTGTTACGGCTGATGCACCGGGTGCTTGCAGGCCCCTTTGAGCTGCGTAGTTCGGACGAACTGGGGCAAGGTCAGCGTGAAATCAAGCCCATCGCTCGGGTAGGAAAGTTGTTTGGCGACCGAGTTCCTGATGGTGCCAAAAATGCCACCGCGAAACTAATTTTTCGCATTGGGTCGAAGAAGGTTGAGATCACCCGTCGCCTGGACAATCTCAAGATCACGGAATTGCTCGTCAACGGACGAGAAATTCTTTCGGCCGGCATAGAAGTGGAAGACCAATACAAAACTTGGCTCATTGCCGCGAGCGGATTCACAAGCTTTTTCGACGTACTCCTTTCGCTGCACTACCTGATTTTCTTTTTTGAAGACAGGCGCTCCATCGTCTGGGACGCGGACGCACAGGACGAATTGACCAGACTGTTCCTCTATTCGGCCGAGGATGCGCAGGCTTACCGAACCTCTTTCAATCTCTCCACCCAGGCCGACAGCTTGGCCCGGAACTACCAGAATATTTTGACCCGCGAGCAGAAAGCCCTGCAAAAGGCTGCGGCAGCATTGCAAGACGGAACCAACAATCACGCCCAGGATCTGCGGCTGCACAAATCTTTAACTGAGCGCTTGACCGCTGCCAAACTTTCCCAAGCGGACTTTGAAAGTCAGCACCGATCCCTTGTTCAACAACAGTTGAGCTATGAGAGCGAGTTATTAGAACTTCAGGAGCAGATTTCCGTTTCACGGGATGGCGTGCTCAGCCAGCTTTTTCCTGCTCTCGAGGACTATGGCGCCATTGTGCTGAGTCGTATGCAAACTGAAAAACTTTGCATCGTCTGCGGTTCGGAAGATAAAACTTTCATTGAGAATGCGCTTGAAACTTTGACGAAGGTCCGTCAATGTCCCTGCTGCGATACGCCCATTCAGGTACCTCAAGTCACGGTGAATCTAAAACACCAAGCGCAAGCAGCTGCGAGGCTCGATGCTTTGCACGAAAAAAGACTGGCGCTGCGAAAAACCCTCGACGGTACACGTGAACAGGTACAGGTCCTACATGCGCAATTGACGATGAAGGCAAAAGAGGTAGCTCAAATTCGCGTCGAGTATGAGCCCGTTAATTTGCGGGTGGAAGCGGCGAGTCAAGCAAATTCCCCAGACCGTCAAAAACGAATTTCGAGTCTTGAGGAGGGCATGGAGGTCGCCCAGGCAGACCGTGAGAAACATCTGACGATATTGCGCGATATCTCCCAGAGACACGAGAAAAACACCAAAAAAACTATCGACAAGATCGCTAAGGAGTTCGACGAAATCATCGGCGAGTTGCTCGCAGAAAAATGTGAACTGAGCGCATCCATAGCCGAAATGAGAGTGGGCGAAGGGCAATCCGATCTGAGAGTACTGGCCCCACGTTTTATACCGATGATGACATCGGCAGTGTCTCCACAAGTCCCCGTTCCGCGACGAACGCCGGATTCAGTATCCGAGTCACAAAGGGATCTCATTGACTTTGCATTTAGGCTGGCATTCTTGAGGGTTGCCGCTTCCAGCCAGGCAGTTTCTATTCTTATCGACACACCCGAAAGCAGTCTGGATAGCGTGTTTATCCCCAAATTTGCCAAACTGCTAATTGCAGAGGGAAGCAGACCGGGAAAAGCAGCCCGACGATTTGTGGTCACAGCGAACCTCACAGGATCGCCCATGATTGCCAAGCTGTTGAACAAAACCGGCACGAAGAAACTCACTTCGGCTCAGAAGCAACATGTGCTGTACCTGATCGACCAGACTGCAGCAAGCGCATCCGTCAAACGCCACCTAAAGGAATACCAGAGAGATTTCGAGCGAGCCATCTTGGCTCGCTGAGGAGCAAGCGGTGCCTAATTTCAACGATCCTTCGCCCATGCTCTTTACCCGATTTTGGGTCCTGTGTCTTCTGGAGGGTGCAACCCGCGCTGGATTGGCACCGGCAGGGAGGCCACAAATATTTGCCCTGGCTTACCTGGCCAATGCGGTGGCGGACGTCTTCCATGCAGATGCGGTGCAGCGAGCTGTGTTGCGTAGCGCTGCGGGGCCAATCTTGTCCGATGTAGCCTTAGAGCTGGATCGCCTTACAGGTCTGGGGCTATGCAACATTGCACGGGTGTCAGGAACAAAAAAGGCGGCAGCGCTGAAATCCCAGTACTACGCCTCAGCAGGAGCCACGTCTTTTCTCGACGAAGCTTGCGCCCGTTCAAGCTACCTTACGTCAGTAAGGGAATTCCACAGATTAGTTGCCAATGGCTTTTCAGACTTAGGGATTCCGTCGATTGTTGATGGCTCCAAGGCTGAGGCAAGTTATTCCGATCTTTCCGTAGGCCTAGGTGAAGTGGTTGATCTGGGCGAGTTCGAAGCTGCATTTCCGACGCTTAAGGCCATCGCAGCCGTGCAGAGGGCCATGCCCGAGTTCAGAGATCGTACCGCTTACAGCGCAATCCAGATTTATGGGCGCTATCTCTCCCAGACAACATCGACCTCGCAGCAGGGTGCAGTGCACTTGGAGGGTAGCCACTCATGAACTTGGAGGAACTCAGCAAGTTTGCTGAAGTGGCCGAGCCAACGCGTCCGGTGGATCCAATCTCGAAAATTCATCCTAAATGGATGCAAAGATTCTGCGCGAAGATTCAGGCAATAGATCCTGAGATGCCGCTGATGTTTGCCTTCCACCAGGATGATCCCACGCAGCTACTGGATCTTGAGAGGAAGAAAGAGCTGCAGTCAGATCACATGCCTTATCACGCGCCCAAAGCGCAGGCAGGCCTTTTTGTGTTGAACACCACCAACACAGGCGGCCAGGGCTGGTTCCGGCAATTTAGCTCTGTCAATGAGATGCAAGAATTCGTGCGCTCCCACCCCGCGTTGGCCGCATATCCTGCCATCGTGGGGTCGGGGAAGGAGGAGCTTGCACACTTCTTTCCTGAGGGTGTGGCAGTAGAGAAGATTGAGCTGTGCGTGCCCATGCAAGTAGGCGGCTTGGCCACGTTAAACCTGCCAGGATTGAAGGCAGCTTTGGATGATTTCGCTACTCCGAAAATTCTCAACCATCCTAGCAATCGGCGCAAAATTTGGTCCAGCGAGAAAAATTTCTGGCCGCACGAACGGGTGGAAAAAAATATTCAATCGCTGTTGGTCATGGCGTTGCAGATGCGCTTTATGGGCGGATTGGTTTCCGAAGAACTTCCAGTCCCAAGTGGCAGGACAGATGTAGTCCTAGAGGAAAGGCCTGACTCCAACACCTTCATACGATATTTGATCGAACTCAAGGCCGTACGCGGCTTTTCGAGCGGGGGAACCGTGTACAAGCCAGACAGTCAGCTGGAACACTGTCAGAGCGGCATTCTGCAAGCCCTTATGAACGGCAAGGACCTAAAGGTTGACCAGTCATTCCTTTGCGCCTTTGATACCAGGATTAACCCGAACGAGGATTTGAAGGAATCAATCGGAGGATTGGCAAAACCCTATCAGGTCGAGGTTTGCTGGTATCCCGTCTACATCACGGCGGCCGCAGTTCGCGTTGCGGGCGCCGCCGCGCATGTAGCTAAGGCCTAACGATTGCGCAGGACCAGCAGGGACTCCAGCAATCCCTCGGTGCGATGTTGCTGATGGGAAGTTCGCATGGAGCGAAGTTCCGTCTGGTTGATGACCTCATACCCCATTGGAGTGGCCAGTTCTGACAAAATTTTTGGCGTGTCAATGACAACGCCAGCGTATTGCGAGTTCCCGACCACCATGCCGATCGTGCCAACTTCGCTCAGTTTTGGCTTGAGAGTTTTAAGAATGTGGGCCAGATCTTCGAAATATCCTGTCACCATCTCTGGAATGGTTTGATTCCAGAGTTGTTTCCTCGCTTCTCCCAACAACCCATATGTGACAGCCAACGCCTTGCTGTCCGGAAGTTCAGGCTTGCCCTGCGGCCATTGCACCTGAACATGAGATCGCAAAGTACTCTGGCGAAGAATTCTGTTCTGTTCGGCCGAGTCGAGATAACCCAACATCCACAACTCCACGTTGTAGATGTCGGTGTAATCAAAGGAATTAGGATACGGCGGTGAAAAAAGCACCATATCGACGGGTTTGGTGATACTGGAGAGGTGTTGCCGGCAGTCTCCTTTGAGCAACGTGAATGCCCCTCTTGGAACTGCCGTCATGGCCGCCAAATCTTCAGCCATTTCCGTGGTGCGCTGGTAGAAAGCCTGGAAGACTTCGTTGGCCCCGATCGGGCGGTGTTCCCAACCTTGTCGATATCGACGCCCCTTTCCGTCAACCCGCACATTGCTGACCTCGATAAGGATTGAGCCTAAGGCCACGGTCATCAAACGCCGGTCGATCACACTTGCTTCTTCACTGATTGCTTGGCGAATAGATTCGATTGCAACCGCGGCCGGCAAAAAATAAATGAATCTGCCTTTGACCCCAGGCTCAACAAAAGTAGGAGGAAGTCTTTTCCTCAGTTTTGGTACGCTTGGCCGTAAGGCTCTTGCCCTTCTGACCACGCGTTGCAGCGTGGTTACGAACAGGCTGGCGCTGGCCGCAGTGAGCTTCGATTCGATGACGTCCTGCAGCAAAGGATTGACTTCTACAGAATAGGACTCGATCCCGACCAGTTGGCATGAAAGCGCGGTCGTTCCGGACCCGGCAAAGCAGTCCAAAGCCACACGCGGCCGCACCGGCAGCGCATCCATCACCCCATAAACCAATTGAGGGGAGAAGGCCTCCTTAAACTTAAACCATCGCTGGAACGGCAGGCTCTGCCCTGCGGTATAGGTACTGTCTTGCGGATCCAGCTTGAGGGCCGAGAACTCTTGGGGGTTGTCATACAAACTCATTGCGAACTTCCTGGGGTTGTTCTGGCGCCAGCGCTCTAGCCATTTTTTTTTGAAACCTAGCAGATTCAGTTTAGTGCGGTAAAATGTTTCGTACGATACATTTTGCCTAAACCATGGAACCTGTCAACCCTGACCCCAATATATATAAGCAACTTGACGAGGCCGTTGCTTATTTCAATCAGACGTTGTTTGGAAACGAGTTGCCAAAGGTGTTGATACGCCTCCAGCGGCATTTGGGTTCCAGCGGATACTTTTTCCAATCGCGGTGGCTCAACCGAGAGGGCCAAGCAGTTCACCAAATCTCGCTTAATCCATACTTCTTCGCGAAGCGGCCACTCCAAGAGATTTTTCAGACTCTCGTGCATCAGATGTGCCATCTGTGGCAAGCCGAATATGGAACGCCCAGTCGTAGCGGGTATCACAACCTCGAATGGTCGCGGAAAATGCAATCTATCGGCTTGATGCCTACATCCACCGGTCAACCCGGCGGTAAACGTGTCGGGCAGCATTTACTGGACTATGCGGAACCGGAAGGCGCCTTTAGAGGCGCTTGTCTCACCTACCTAAGCGAAGGTGGGCGTTGGACATGGCTCGATCGCGAATGTGAACAATTGCCGGACGACCCGCAGCCAATTGATTCAAAGGACCCAGCGGCGTTGCTGGATACACCGTTGCACGTCCTTTTTCACGAGTTTTCTCCGGCACCAGGCCAAGATGCTCAGAAATTAAAAACGAAGTATGAATGCCCGGGCTGCGGTTCCGTTGTGTGGGGCAAATCTGGGTTGGCAGTGGCCTGCAGCAAATGCCAGCTGAGCTACGTCAGCCGACAAAAAAATGCATCTCATCGGCCAGATGCCGGCACGGCCTAGGCAGCAGATGGCACGAAATCAAACGGTGGGGCAGCAGCTACCTAATAGCGCTTCCCATCAAAAAAGCCCGCAGGCTTCGGCCTGCGGGCTTTTTTGATGAGGCCTCCTGTTTCATGAGCCCGCGGCGCGCCAGAAAACATAGTCGGCTTCGTAAGGCACGGTCACGCGCATGCCCAACTGCGGGGCGCTGCAGGTGGGGGTGGCTATCCAGCCGCCGACGGTCCTCAGGCGCTGCACATAAGTGACGTCGTGCAGCGCGCCCTGTGCCTCCGAACGTTCGGCACGGTAGCGTTGCAGCGGCAGGCTGTGGCTTCCATTGGGCACTTCAATGAATTCACGCGCGATGACACTGGAGCCGTCCTGGTGCGTCCAGCTGGCGCGTGCTCCGGGCTTGTGTGTAATGCGTTTTCCGTAGGTGTCGGTCAGTTCCGCACCGGGGCTGCGCAGCAGCCACTCGTATTCGTAAGGCGCACGCCTGACGGCCTGGCATTCATACAGCAGCCGTCCATTGCTGGTGGCCTCCAGCACAGCCTTGTGGCCCGCCGGCACACGCACGGCCGCGGGCAGGTCCTGTTGGGTGTTGTAGGGCTGGAGTGGCCGGGAACTGCAGGCGCCCAGCAGTGCGGCGCTACCGACAGCCAGCAGGCTGCACAGCAGGCGGGCCGAAAAGAGGGGGTGCGTTTTTTTTGCTTTCAAGGCGGCTCCAGGAGTAGGCGCGCGTCAAATGGGCTGGGTGCCTGTTGCGCAGGCTGCCGGGGACAGGGTCGCCAGCGCATCGTAACTTGTGCTACTGCGTTTTGTGACATTTTTCAGCGTTCCAGAAGGCGCGGTGCTGCAAATAAAAAACAATCTGCAGAGTGGAATTAGCGCAGGGTGCCCGTGGCTGGGCGGCTCATGCGGGCGGCTCTGTTGAGCACGCCGAACACCAAAGTTTCACTCAGCCCATGGAAATGCACGAAATGTCATACGTGCTGAATGCTTTTGGTTTGTTGCTGCCATGGGCCGGGCTGGTGCAGGTTTTTGGCGCCTTGCTGAAACCGGCCGGTTTGGCCTGCAGCGCATAGCTGACCTGCTGCAAGGCAGCTTCCGGCGCGGCAGCTGCTGCTGCCATCGCTTCGCGGTCGCCTGGCTGGATACCGCTGGAAGCGGGCTCCTGGATCAGCACCCACAGATAGCTGCCGTCGTTGCGGGCGACGCGCTCGTACAGCACGCTGTCGTCGCCCGAATGCGAGGGAAGGGAGCCGGCAGCGGGAGTGATGACGATAGCCGGGTACAGGCCGGATGCGGGAACGGGGCCTGAAAAGGCACCGATCATGGCCGCCGTGCCGGTGACTACCAGCAATGCGAGGCCAATGCCCAGGCTGATCACGCGAAATGTGTGGTGCATCTTCTTCATGGCAGATCACTCCTTTCAGCAGGGCTGGTTATTCAGTAGACCGCAGGGCCGGGCCAAGGCTTGTAGGAAGCCACCGCTTGCGACTGCCGGTGCACGGCGCAGCATGGACCAAGAGCTGTTCACGGCGGTGGTCTTGCTCAGGGTTTTCACGCCGGACGCCAGAAAATGTAGTCAGCCTGGTAAGGCAGGGTGACTTTCTGGCCGGGCGTGAGGTCGCTGCACGGCTTGGTCTTTTCAACAATGCCGCCCTTGGTCTTGATGCGCTGGATGAAGCTGATGTTCTGCAGTGCGCCGCTGCCGGTGGAGGGTTCGGCGCGGGACAGTTGCAGCGGCAGGTTGAATTCGCCATTGGAGGCCACGCTCACCTGGTTGCCGACGATGCTGGAACCGTCAATGTGTGTCCAGCGCGCAGGCGGGCCGGAATAGGCCGCCACTTCCTTGCCGGCACGGTCGAGCAGGCTGGCCTTGGGGCTCATCAGCACCCAGCCGTAGGGGCCGGTTGCCGTGGGGCGGCATTCGTAATTGAGCACGCCGCTGGCACGGGTTTCAAGCGCCACCACATGGCCGGTGGGCACCAGAACGGATTGCGGCAGGGTGTCCTGGCTGTATTCCTTGGGCAGCGGCGGGGCGCCGGAGCAGGCGACCAGGATCAGTGCCGTGCCGGTCGTCATCAGGGTGGTGCAGAGCAGGCTTTTGCCGGCGGTGCGCAGGGAGGTGCGGGTGCTTTTCATCTGGAGTTCCCTCGGTTGGTGTTGTTGGTTCCGAGTTGATCCGCCCGAGGTGTAACCGTCTGTAGGACGCCGCGCCTGCGCCGTGCGAGTGAAAAACTATTTCTGTAAACGCACCCAAAAAAGCCGGTTCCGCCTGGTGCAGAAACCGGCCCGGCCACCCGGGCGGTGACCCATGCGAACAAGAAGAAGCGGCGCTTACATGGCCTTGTAGAAGATGTAGTCGGCCTGGTACCTGACGACCTGTTTGGCCGCCATGTTGCCGGCGCTGCAAGCTGCCGCCGGGGCAACGCCGCCCTGGGTGTTGACGCGCTGGATGTAGGTGACGCCCTGCATGGCGCCCGTGCCCATGGCGGCGTTTGCCTTGACCAGCTGAAGCGGAATGCTGCCCGCCATGGCGGGCGCGACGGCCAGCTGCACGGCGGTCAGTTTCGAGCCGTCCATGGCTTCCCAGGTGGCGGGCGGGCCGTAGTACTTGCCGACCTGTTTGCCGCCGCGGTCCAGCAGCCTGGCGTCGGGGCCGACAAACACCCATTCGAACTGGCCGGCGGCGTTGGCTCTGGCACGGCACTCGTAAGTGATCTCGCCCACACCGACGGTTTCCATGGCGACCCTGTTGCCGGCTGGTACCTGCACGGTGGCGGGCAGGGTGGCCTGCGAGTAAGCCGGCATCGTCGGTGTCATGGAGCCGCAGGCGGCAACAAGCGAGACGGCAGCGGTGGCGAGAGCGGTACGGATCATCATGCGGGTACTCCTGGTGAAGTGAACTGGCTGGCGCCAGGCACGGGTTGCAGACGGGTTGGTTCAACGCTGATGCGGCAAGCAGCAGCGTCTGCAGGGAGTACGGGAGGAGGAAGCGGACGGATTCACGCAGGGCCGGCAAAGCATGAAAAAGATCACGCTGTGCCACCCTTTGGTGGCGGAAACTTTTTTTAAGGTGCGCGGCCGACGGACCGGAGTTGGCCTATTGCCCGAAGCGGGGGCCGATTTTCAGGAAATCGAATTCCAGGGCGGTGTTGGTTCGCCCCAGCGCTGCATTGCGGTAGGGAAACCGGCCCAGGCGGGCAATGATGTCACGGTGCTGGATGGCAAAGTCGAGCGAACTGCGCAGGCTGTCGCGCAGGCTCTCGGGCGCCGCTGCTGCCAGCGCGGTGAAGCGCCTGACCGACTCTTCCTGAAGAGGCAGGCTTTCGGCGTGCATGAGTGGCATGTACAGGAACACGCGGCCCATCCACGGCAGCTGCTCGTCGAATCCACGCGCGAGTGCGTCGGTCGTCAGCCGCTGGGCACGCGCGTCACCGGCAAAGGCTTTGCTCTTGCCGCGAAAAATGTTGCGTGAAAACTGGTCGAGCACGATGACCAGCGCCAGCCGGTTCCGCGGCTCGGCTTCCCAGTCAGCCAGGCCGCCGTCCTGGGCAAGCCCGACCAACTTGCCAAACCTGCCGCGGATTTCTTCGTCGAGTTCCATGCCACCGGTGAACCAGCGTTTGCTCATGTCCTCGGTGAACCAGAAGTCAAGAACCGAGGAGGGGGTGACATTGGCGGGAAGGGGGGCAGAAGAAGACATACAAAAACAGCAGCAAGTGAGAACGGGGCCATTTACATGGCGCGGAACTGTTGACTGTACATCCGGCTGACCGCCAGTTTCTCCGTTCGCCCGCGCAGACTCAGGCTGAGTTTGCCGGCCTCGTCACGGTGCACGGCTGCCACCGCTCCGGCCTGCACCACCGTGCCGCGGTGCACCTGCCAGAATCTGCGGGTATCGAGCTGGGGCAACAGGTCCTTCAGCGGCGTGCGTATCAGATACTCGTGGCTGGCCGTCAGCACGCGCACGTATTTGTCGGCGGCTTCGAAATAAACCACGTCTTCCACCGGCACCATGTGGATGCTGTTGCCCACGCTGACCTGCAGCAGCCTGAGCGGCCCGTCCTGTGTCCTGTCCGCCGGGCCGTTCGCGGCCACAGGCGGCCGTGTGGCGGCAAGCAACTGGCGCAGCTGGTCCAGTGCAGCGTCCAGCGATGCTCCTGAGTCAATAGCAGTCTGCGCCCGCACCATGAGGGTCTGCTGCACTTTTGCCACTGTTTTCTGGAGGCGCGCGGCCTGCACCGGCTTGAGCAGGTAGTCCACGGCCTGCGCCTCGAAAGCCTGTACCGCGTACTGGTCGTAGGCGGTGACAAATACCAGCGCGGGAAAGGGCGTGCCCTGTGGCCACTCGTCGGCCAGTTCGGCCGCAGCTTCCAGGCCGTCCTGGCCCGGCATGCGGATGTCAAAAAACAGCACCTCGGGCAGCAGCTGCAGCGCCTGCGTAACAGCGGAGGCTCCATCACCGACAGTGGCCAGCACGCGCAGCGCGGGCCAGGCACGCGCCAGTTCGGCCTGCAGGGCCTGGGCCAGCAGCGGCTCGTCTTCCGCAATCAGCGCTGTCGCCGGGTGGTCGCTCATGACTGATAGGGAAATCGGGCAGTAGCCCTTGTTCCGCCTGCTTCAACAGCTACCAATTCAATAGCGGCTGACGTGCCGTAAGTGCTGCTGAGCCGCTGGCGCACCTGGGCAACTCCGAAACCGGGACGGTCTTTTTCTTCCGGGCTGGACAGGCCGACGCCGGTATCCAGCACCTCCAGTACCAGCGCCGCACCTTCGCGCCGCGCACTGACGGTGATGCGCCCGCCTCCGACCTTGGGTTCGAGGCCGTGTTTGATGCTGTTTTCCACCAGGGGCTGCAGCAGCAGGGTGGGCACGGGATGCTGCGCCAGTTCGGGTGGAAGCTCAAGTGTGTAGCTCAGGCGCGGGCCCATGCGGATGGCCATCAGTTCAAGGTAATCGCGCAGGCGGTCGAACTCGGCCTGCAGCGGGTGCGCGGCGGCCAGCGAGGCGCCCAGCGTGGCGCGCAGGTAGGCGATCATGTGGTCAAGCATGACTTGCGCACGCTGCGGATCACTGCCGATGAGCACGCGCAGGTTGGCCAGGGTGTTGAACAGCATGTGCGGTTCGAGCTGGGTTTCCAGCAGCTTCAGGCGCGCTTCGCTGGCGTGCTGGCGCGCCTCGGTCATCTTGCGGATGAGGTAGGCGCTTTTGTTGATGGTGTAGAAGTAATAGCTACCGGTGACGCCGGCCAGCACGGTGATCAGGATGGATGTGCGCAGCTGGCCGGGGTCGCTGGCGGCGGGGCGGGCGCCGGTGGAATACCAGCCGTAATAACGGCACAGGTTGTCGGCCAGCCAGGTACCGATCAGGTAGCCTAGCGCAATGCCGCCCAGCACCAGGGCGAAGCCGGCCCAGCCTTGCGGCCAGCCGGTTTCGGCGCTGGAGGGGAAAAACTCGCGGCCCAGGTCAATCACGGCCCAGGTGATGCTGGCGATGAGCAGCGAGTACACCAGCGGCGGGCCGTAGGGCCGCTCCGGCATGAAGGCGTACTGGATGGTGGCGATGGCCAGGGCAAATGCCAGAACCTGCAGCATGTGCCGCAGCTTGGCGATCCAGTCGATCTTCATCGGGGCGTGCCGTCGCCGCGCTCGCGCTGCAGGCGTTCGCGTTCTTTCTGCACCATGTGTTCGCGCAAACTCCCGCCCGCACCCAGCACAAAGACCGAGATGCCGTGCAGCGCCACGCCCAGGCCCCAGCCCAGCAGCGGGAACAGCGACCAGGGCCGGGTGCCGAAGCCATATTTCGAGGTTACGAACATCACCAGGTTGACCAGCACATACAGGACGGCGTGGAAGTACCAGCCCAGCTTGGCGCTGGCGCGCCTGTGCGCCAGGCGTTCGATCTCTTCGGAATTCAGTGGGGTGTTCATAGGTGAAGGTGGTGAAACATTCTATTGATGTTTTCGCTGTTCATGGGTGCCACGTGTTCGATGAAGGGGCAGGCCACATGGAAGGGCTCAAGAGCGGCTGCTCAGGTCCGGCAAGCGCGGATCACTGCATCAAAGGCCGCGCTGTCCAGGGTGAGGCCCATGTGGTTGACGCTGGGAACCAGCGTCACCGGCACCGTTTTGCCGGCAGCGGTAAATACGTCGGCAAAACGTTCTGCGCGGAAGAGTTCGTCGTCGCGGCCGGCGACGATATGCAGCGCACCGCGGGCACCGCGGATGTCGCCCACGTAGTCGTTGTGCGGGCCGAAGCTGGTCGCGAGGTTGAAGGAATACGACGGTGTGAGCATGGGGCGGGCCACGTCGTTCAGGCCGAAGTTGAGCACGGCCAGGTCGTTCCATGCGGTCATGCCCATTTTGTTGATCAGGTGCAGGCCCACCATGCGCGGCATTCCCACCGATACCCAGCCGCCGTTGCCGGGACGGGCCGTAGGCGCGTCGTAGCGCAGGTAGGGCGAAAGCAGCACATAGCGGTCGAACAGCTCCTGCCGGGTGCCACCGGAGAAACGCAGCACAAAGCCGCCGCCGGATGAAAAACCCATCAGGGTGCTGGGGCTGGCATGCGGCACGGCGCGCATGAAGTCTTCCACATCGTCTTCCAGCTGGCCTACGTAAGCGGCCTGGCCGCGTGGGCCGGAGTCGCCGTGGCCGCGCATGTCCAGCGAAGCCACTTCAAAGCCGGCACCGGCCAGGGCACGCGCCAGCACATGCATGCTGCGCGCCCGCGCAGACGAGCCGTGGACCAGCACCACACGGCGCGCGTTCTGCACGTTGCCGGCGGCGGGGTAGTGCAGCCAGGCCATGGCGGTACCGTCGCGCGCGGTGTAGCGGCGTGGTGCGGGTATGCCCGAAAAATCGGCCTTGGCAAACGGCGCATTGATGCTGGCCAGGGGCGCTATCGGCGCCGGCCCGCCGAAGGTGATGGCGGCAGCCAGTGCGGCCATCGCGAGAGTCAGCGTGACAAACAGGACGATGCCCAGGGTGCGGGGGAGGCGGTTTGAAGTTTTCATGGTGAGGGCAGGAGATGTTGGCGGAAGAAGGCGGCGATCTTGCGATCTATCTCGGGCAGTACGCTGCGGTCAAAACCGGGCGGGTCGTCCAGTAGTTCAGCTGCGATCGTGCCGGGCTTGAACGGCGGCAGCGGAGACAGCATGGCACCGTGGCCCGCGCTGGGCAGGTCGGCAATGATGGTGCACGACGCGCACACCGCACGCACGGCATCAATGTGAAAACGCGGTACCTGATTGATGTCCTGGCGCGCCTCGACCAGCCCGAGCGGAATGCGCGGCACGGCCAGGGAGGCCATGTCGAAGTCGGCAGCATAAGGCACGCTGGCCACAGCGGCCCGGATGCGGGGGTCATGGTGGCTGTACCAGCTGGTGTCGTCAAAACGCTGGCGAATCACGCCCAGTGCCACGGTTTTCTTGAGCCCGTCCAGAATGTTGCCGCGCAGGCGGGTGATGAAGCCCACACACGAGGAAAAGTCGTCGGCAATGTGGGCGTCGCAGTGCCGGCGCAGCCCCGCTGGTGACCAGCGCCCGCCGGCCAGTGTCAGCGCGGTATGGCCGCCTGCGGATCCGCCGTAGACGCCGACCTTGTCCAACGCCAGCAGCGGTGCGAACTGCGGGCTTTGCCCCACGGCGTCGATGGCGCGCGACACCTCGGCCGGGCGCAGCTTCCAGCTGGCGGGGCCGGGGTCGGTGAACTGCCCGGAGTGGTCGCCCCGGTGCTGGGGAAAAGCCACCACGAAACCGGCCTGGACCAGCGTGCGCGCCACATCTGTATGCACCCAGGGGTTGCCGCCGGAGCCGTGCGAGATGATGACGAGGCGGCCGTTGCCGCGTACCGCTTCGCCTTGCCAGGCGAGCTGCAGCGCGAAGGGCCCCCGCTGCAGCGCCTTGTCTTCGCTGCTGGAAGGGTAAAAAACGCTGATCGGACCATCGCCCTCCGGGCCGGGCAATTCGGTGAGGCCTACCTCCGCCTGTGCATGCCCAAAGGCAAGCAGGAATACGCAAGCAAAGAGGTATTTCTTCATCGCGGTTCTTTCTCTTACCAAGGGTCGCGCTGCAGGCTCACACGCTCGCGTTCCTGCTGCACCAGGCGCTGGTGCAGGCCGCCACCGCCGGTCACGATGAACACCACGAAGCCGTGGATCACCAGGCCGATGCCCCAGCCGAAGGCCGGGAACATGGCCCAGTGGCGCTCGCTCATCGCCGAGAGGCCTGCCAGCAGGAGGTTGACGATGATGAAAACCGTGGCATGGATGTACCAGCCCATTTTGGCGCTGGCGCGCCTGCGGGCGAGTTTTTCCAGGGTCTTGTCTTGCAGGGGGGTGGCGTGCATGGTGAGCTCCTTTTTTTCAGGCGTTGAGGACGGGAAGGGTGGGGGCTGGCCGCAGCGCCAGGCGAACCAGGCGGATGGCACGGCCGGCAAAGATGCCGCTGAAGACGCCATAAAGCGTGCCGATGGCCAGACTGAAGTTGGCGTGTACCTTCAGTTCCGGGTGCATCACCAGGCTCACACCAACAACGTACTTGGTCAGGAAGATGGCCATGATCAAGGCCATGGGAATCCAGCTGCCCGGAAGCTGGAACTGGCGGGTGGCACTGTCGTAGCGGGAGCCAGCCGGCAAGGGGAGTTGCGTGACAACCAGCACCAGCAAGATGGCAGTGGCGAACCAGCTGCCCAGCACGGCCGGCGAGGTGCCGAAGGCCGAGATGGTGCCGTACAGCGAGAAGGCGCCCAAACCCAAAGGCAGCAGGGTGATGCGGGGCAAGCCCACGGTGCGGCTGCGGGTCTGGCTGAAGCCGAGTACCAGCAGTACGGCCAGCAGGCCCCAGACCCACAAGGGCGTGTTGATGAGAATTTGAGCAATCATGGGTGTTCCTTGAGGAGGTTGGTAGGTTGGAGAAATCAACCCCAGCCACTGGCCGAACACCAGGTTGCCGAGGTAGCGGCCAGGCAGCAGGGTGAAGGCACCCGCGACTCCGCAGGCGCCGATGTACAGGCGCTGCATGGTCTTGCGGTGGCCGGTGATGTTGCCTTTGGCGAGGAACCAGAAGGCAAGGAAAAGCATGCCGTACACCACCGGAATGAGCACGTGGATGGGGGTGTAGCCGTCGATATTGGGCAGCCGGTAGTCGCGGATGAAGATGGCCGAGGTGGCGGCCACCAGCATTAGCGTGACCCAGGCATAACCGGCCGCGCGGTGCAGCCGGGGACGGTGTGCACCGGTTTTGCGGGCCCACAAAGCGACCGGGCCGGTGGCTACAGCGCCAAGGATGGTGGTCAGGTGAACGGCAATAACGGGCGACATGTCCATGGGGCTTCTCCTGTAGTGGATGAAGCGGACTTTGCCGGAGCGCCGCTGCTAGCGCGAGAGCGCTGCGACGAAATGCAGAAAGCGGAGCGCGAGTTGCGCCGTGATGGCGCGAAATGAAGGCGTCCAGGACGCACGCGGACTACGGCCGCTGTAACGAGACGTGTTTTCAAGGGGCCGATTGAGCCCCTATTTCGGCTGCGTAGCGCCCGGAGCGCGAACAGGCTGCGGCGATAATCCCTCCTTACTTTCTGGAGCATGAGTGGACATTGCATTGCTGATCAAGGCTGCCGTCATGGGCATCGTCGAGGGCTTGACCGAGTTCCTGCCCATTTCTTCCACCGGCCACCTGATTCTTGCGGGCGCGCTGCTGGGTTTTGACGACGACAAGGCCAAGGTGTTTGACATCGCGATCCAAACCGGCGCCATTTTTGCCGTGATCCTGGTCTACTGGCAAAAGCTGAGGGACACACTGGTGGCGCTGCCCACGGAAAAACAGGCGCAGCAGTTTGCGCTCAACGTCTTCGTGGCTTTTGTGCCCGCCGTGCTGCTGGGCCTGCTGTTCGGCAAGGCCATCAAGGCCAACCTGTTCACGCCGGTGGTGGTGGCCAGCACCTTCATCATCGGCGGCTTCATCATCCTGTGGGCCGAGCGGCGCCAGCAGAACAACCCGGCCACGGCTCGTATCCATGAGGTCGATGCCATGACGGTGATGGACGCGCTCAAGGTCGGCCTGGTGCAGTGCCTGGCCATGATTCCCGGCACCAGCCGCAGCGGCGCCACCATCATCGGCGGCATGCTGCTCGGCCTGTCACGCAAGGCGGCGACCGACTTTTCCTTTTACCTGGCGATTCCGACACTGATAGGCGCCGGCGCCTACAGCCTGTACAAGGACCGCGCCCTGCTGTCGGTGGCAGACCTGCCGATGTTCGGTGTCGGTCTGCTGTTTTCATTCATCAGCGCGTGGCTGTGCATTCGCTGGCTGCTGCGCTACATCGCCACCCATAGCTTTGTGCTGTTTGCCTGGTACCGCATTGCCTTCGGCATCGTGGTGCTGGCCACGGCATGGAGCGGGCTGGTGGTTTGGGCGGAGTAAAAAAACTGAGCGTCCGGTAAAAGAGACGCAGAAGAGGGGACTGCCATGACCTGGCTTCGATATTTTTCTGTTCTTCTTTTTGGCTTGTTGCTGGCACAGCTGTCCCATGCGGGCGGCCTGGTATCCATCCTGTCGCAGGATGGCAAGCTGCAGATTCCGGGCTACTGGTTCGACACCGGCGACAAGGATCCGCAGCCCGTCGTCATCGGCCTGCACGGCTGTGGCGGCGGGCTCGACAGCAAAGGCAATTTTGCCGAGCGGCTCTTCCGGTATGGCGGATACTTCAACGCGGAGCGCATGCACTTCCTCGCGCTGGACAGCTTCACCCCGCGCGGCCAGAAATCGATTTGCGAGACGCCCAACAAGCTGCGTACCATTCACGAAAGCGACCGCCGCGAGGACCTGTTCGCCGCCATCGACTGGCTGGTGAAGCAGCCGTCTGTTGATGCGTCGCGCATTGTGGTCCTGGGCTGGTCGCACGGTGCACAGACGGTGCTCAGCACCATCGACGCCACAGACAAATATGTGCAGGCACAGAAGGTGCAGCCACGCGCGGCCGTGGCCTTTTACCCCGGCTGCCTGGCGAACAACAAGATGTGGAACTTATGAAGTCCATGTGCCGCTCTTGATCATGATCGGCGAGCTTGACGACTGGACGCGGGCCCCGGAATGCGTCACCCTGCACGGTCGCCTGCAAAAGAGCAAGGCCAATACGCCGGTGGAGCTGGTGGTCTACCCTGGCAGTTACCACGGCTTTGACGGCCCCGGGCCTGTCGGGCAAATGGAAGGGCTGGGCAACACCAAAACCGGCAAGGCCACGGTGGGCGGCAACCCCGCGGCACGGGAAGCGTCGCATGCGTGCATGTTTGAGTTTCTTTCGACGCAGCTGGGCCAGCCTCTGCTGTTGTCGCACGCCCAACGCTTCAAGGGCCATCACTATGTGGTGCCGTCGGTTTCGGGCTTTGCAGCGGCCGATGACACGGCTGCCGTGCCGCTCAGCGACGCCGGCAAGGCGCGTTATGCCCACTTCCGTACCTTGCCGTCTCCAAAAGCCTTTGCCGTGACGGAAAAGGGCGGCTGGTACTTCAACGCCGGCGAGCCCGAGGCGATCGCGACGACCTTCCAGCAGTGTGCGAGGGCGAAATCAAGGTGCTGGCTGTATGCGGTAGACGACCAGGTGGTGTGGCAGCCCGATGTGGCGGCACGTGCCGACGCCGCCAGCGTGCGGCGGGTGGGCACCGGCGCTCCGAGGTAATTTCTATCAAGAAGACGAAACTACTTTAACAATTTATAAATTCGGAGCCGTAACATGAAATTTATTTTGTCTGCATGGATATCTGTGTTGCTGATACTTGCTCCTTTCGCACCAGCGCAAGCGCAAACACTTGATGCCAATGCCAAGGGCCGTATCGAATTCCAGAGCTACACACCCAAGACGATGTTCGACTTGGCAAAAGAGCGCCGTCAAAACTGGGTAGAGCAGAAAATTTGGGGTGACTTATCGTTTCCTTCCAGAGTATCCGCATCAGAAAAAGTACCTGTCATTGTGTTGATGCACGGAAGCGCCGGGCTAGGACGCGCTATGTCGCAGTGGGTTGATGCGTTCAATGAGATCGGGGTGGCTACGTTTGCTGTGAACTCGTTTGCACCGCGGGGCATTAACAGCATGGTGGCGGACCAAACAATTTTGTCCACAGCCGCCAATTTGATGGACGCCTTTGAAGCACTTCGAGTTCTCTCAACCCATCCCCGAATCGACGCCAGCCGGATCGGCGTGATGGGATTTTCAAAAGGGGGAGAAGTTGCCTTCAGGTCAGCGGTGGAGCCGTTACGTCACGCGGTTATCAAGTCCGACCTGAAGTTCGCGTTGCACATCCCAACCTATGCTGGATGCAATCAGGTGTACTGGTCTGCGCAGTTGACTAAAGCACCTGTGTTGAATCTGATTGGCGATCTCGACGATTACTCCACTGCTGAACCGTGCGTAGCCTTAGCCAAGCACTATGAAGATGCTGGTACGCCGATAAAAACTATTCGCTATGACGGTGCTCACCACGCTTGGGACTCAATGTTGCAGGTTACTTGGTACCCGAATGCAACCACAGCCAACCCCTGTGGCGTCACTCGCTGGGATGTTGAGACCTGGAAGATAACGGCTGAAAAAACCGGTGAATTGATTGAACCCGCTAAGCTTGAAGCTTTTTTTGCGAGTTGCAGCAAACTTGGAGTGCATTACGGACGTAATGAGAAGGCGTTCAGACAATCCCGCACTGACGCGCAGAGTTTTGTGCAGTCAGTCTTTTTTCCAAAAAAATAAGCCAAACACAAAAGACTTTCTTTGGATTCCAGTTGTAAAAGCATTTAGCCAACGTGAAGAGGTGCTTGATGGGTCGCTATGCCACACCACTATTAAAAGCATCTCCGCTACCGCCGATTGAGAGCGGTGTCGAGGTTCTCATTTGTGAAGCCCGTCTTGCGCACTGTGCAACCGACGACCCCAGCGATATTGAAGAAGAGCAGTTGATGACCGTGCTGCTGTCGTTCAATCCACAGCCCGCCCGGCGTTATGCAGCACGGAACTTGGCAGGTGCCTATATCGCTGCGCAGTCGACATTTGAGCAGTTGCCAGTTGGGCGTGGTCTGGCTGAGTGGCTTCTTGGATTGCTTAACAGCCGGGTTGCTGCCTCGCTGTACGTTGTCTTGTCGCTACCGCCCGTTTATTCAGAAGACATTGCGCAGCAAATCCAAGGTGTTTTGGCAGGTCTACGGAATAGTCAGCACCACCAACTTGGGCTGACGGTGGCGGTAGGCGTGAGGCCTGAAGATTGGGGTGACTGCAGCGGGATCGATGGTTTCGTTTCAGCAGGTGCGGGGGATGGTGATCGTGCCTCAATTCACGTGTTCAACATGCTGGCAGCACTAATGGCGCCAGGGCTCACTTCCTGTGTAGATTGGGAAGAACTTCGATCAATCTTCGGCACTCATAAGTTTCCGTCTAGGGTGGCAAGTGGAATTTGGCTTCAGGCGGAGGCAAGTTTTTTTCCTGCGTCTGCTGAGGATAAAAATTTTTTTCTGGCGGCGCAAGGCCCCCGGTCAGGACTGCATGTCCAGCAGCGCAGCCTCGATGGCCGCTGCCGTGGCCACCGGTTTTTCCATCGGGAACAGGTGGCTGCCCTCGAGCATGGTGATGCGGCCTTTGGCGACTTTTTCGGTCATGGCCATGCCCACTTGTCTCATCTCGGTTGACTGGCGCCCGCCGATGAAGGCGACCGGGCATTTCAGCGGATGGCGCTTGAGCAGGCCGTCGAGGTTGTGCGGCAGGGTGTTGTAGATCGCGGTTTCCACATTGCGGTCAAAGCTCAGCAGGCGCTGGTTGCCATCTTCGCCTTGGGCGTCATGCGTGCCGTGTTCGATGTAGTCGCGCAGCACCTGCTCGTCCCAGCGCGCAAATGCCTTTTTGCTACGGAAATGCGCAAGCACTTCGTCGACCCCCAGCCACTGGTGCTTGCGCTTGCGGCTGACGGCACCGGGAGAAATCGAGCCTACCAACCGCGCGCGTTTGGCCACGCTGAGTGCGGCAGCGCGCCAGCCGCCCAGAATGGGCGAGTCGATCAGCAACACACCGCGCACGGGCTGGCCGCCAAGAACGGGGTTGCGCGCGGCGCACATCAGGCTTAAAAAGCCGCCCAGTGAGTGACCAACAAGAAAGGCAGCCTGGCCGGTTTTTTCAATCTGCTCGCCGGTGAAGTCGGCCAGCTGCTGCACCAGGTGCGGCCAGTTACTGGTGACCGGGTAGCGCGGATCGTGGCCAAATTTTTCAATCGCCTTGACCTGGAAACCACGCGCCTTCAGGCTCTGGAACAGCACGCCGTAGGTGCTTGCGGGAAAGCTGTTGCCGTGGGAGAAAACGATGAGGGGCTTGGTAGAGGCAGGCACAGGACCTTCTCAAATCACATCAAATCAGCTTTTCTTCGGGCGAGGTGATTTTTTTCAGGGGCTGGTTGCGCGTGAGCGGTGTCAGAAGCGGTACCTGTGTTTCGCCACCGGTCCACATCGGGTCTTCAATGCTGTCAAAGACCTCGCGCAGTTTTTTGCCCCAGTTGTTGTGCAGCATGCGGAAGTAGGGGTTCTCATGGTCGATGCAGACCACCTTGTCGCTTTGCAGCGAATTGACTTCATACACCACCATGTCCAGCGGCAGGCCCACGGAGAGGTTGGATTTGAGGGTGGAGTCCATAGAGACCAGCGCGCATTTGGCGGCTTCGTCGAGCGGTGTTTCTGGTGTGATCACGCGGTCGAGCACCGGCTTGCCGTATTTGGATTCGCCGACCTGGAAATACGGTGTTTCCGGAGTGGCCTCAATGAAGTTGCCTGCCGAATACACCTGAAACAGGCGCATGCCTTCGCCGTGAATCTGGCCGCCGAAGATCAGGGAGACGTTGAATTCGACGCCCGCGTGTTTCAGGTCGTCTGCATCACGCTCATGAACACGGCGTATGGCCGAGCCCAGCACCCGCGCGGCGTCGAACATGCTCTTGGCGTTCCAGATGGTGATGGGCGGGCCACCGTCCGGATCCTTGAGTTGCTCGACCTGCAGGATCTCGCGCACCGACTGCGATATGGAGAGGTTGCCGGCCGACAGCAGCACCATGAAGCGGTCGCCCGTTTTTTCATAGATGATCATCTTGCGGAAGGTGCTGATCTGGTCCAGCCCGGCGTTGGTGCGGGAGTCCGAGAGAAACACCAGGCCGGCGTTGAGTTTGATGGCGACGCAGTAAGTCATGGAAGCGATGGTAGGTCAATCCGCTCTGGAAAGCTTTTTGAGTTGATAAAGGGCGTCGAGGGCTTCGCGGGGGCTCAGGGCGTCAGGGTCGATGCCGTTCAGGGCCTTGTCCACGGCGCTGGGTTCGGCGGCGGGTTGCTCGGGTGGTGGGGCAAACAGGTCCACCTGGGCGCGGCTGGCGGTTTGCTGGGTTTCCAGCGCATCCAGCGCGTGCCGCGCATGGTTGACCACCGCTGCCGGCACGCCGGCGAGTTTGGCCACCGCAATACCGTAGCTCTTGCTCGCCGGGCCGGGCTCGATATGGTGCAGGAACACGATGTTGGCGCCGGACTCAACCGCGCTCACATGCACATTGACCGCCGCGTGGTGGCGCACCGGAAACTCGGTGAGTTCGAAATAGTGCGTGGCAAACAGCGTGAAAGCCTGGGTCTTGTTGTGCAGGTGGGCGGCAATGCCGCCGGCCAGGGCCAGGCCGTCGAAGGTGGATGTGCCGCGGCCGATTTCGTCCATCAGCACCAGCGAGTGCGGTGTGGCTGCGTGCAGGATCTGCGCGGCTTCGGTCATCTCGAGCATGAAGGTCGATTGCGCGTTGGCCACGTCGTCGGCCGCGCCTATGCGCGTGTGGATGGCGTCGATGGGTCCCAGGCGGCAAGCGCTGGCGGGCACATACGAGCCGACGCTGGCCAGCAGCACGATGATGGCCACCTGGCGCATGTAGGTGGATTTACCTCCCATGTTCGGGCCGGTGATGATCTGCATGCGGCTCTTGCCGCCCAGGCCGCAGTCGTTGGCAATGAACGAGCCGCCCGTGGTTTCTGCCAGCCGCGCCTCGACCACCGGGTGGCGGCCCTGGCTGATCTCGATGCAGGGTTCTTTCACAAACAGCGGAGCGGTCCAGTTCAGCGTGAGTGAGCGCTCGGCCAGTGCGCAGAGTGCATCGAGCGAGGCCAATGCACGCGCCAGGCGGGTGAGGGCGGGAACAAAGGCCTGCAGTTCGTCGAGCAGCTGTTCGTACAGCCATTTCTCGCGGGCCAGTGCACGCTCCTGCGCCGACAGGGCCTTGTCCTCGAAGGTCTTGAGTTCGGGCGTGATGTAACGCTCGGCGTTTTTCAGGGTCTGGCGGCGCCGGTAGTCGTCGGGTACCTTGTCCAGCTGGCCTTGCGTGACCTCGATGTAGAAACCGTGCACCTTGTTGAACTGCACGCGCAGATTGGTGATGCCGGTGCGGGCTTTTTCGCGGCCTTCAAGGTCGAGCAGGAAGTCGTCGCAATTGGTCTGGATGGCGCGCAGCTCGTCGAGGTCGGCGTCGCAGCCGTGGTTGATCACGCCGCCGTCGCGGATCAGCGCGGCGGGTTCGTCCAGCACATAACGGCCCAGCAGCGCCTCGCAGGCTGGTGGTGCCTGCAGGTCTTCAAAGATAGTGGTCAAAAGTGCCGGTAGCCCTTGTTGGCCGGGCGCCAGCAGCTCTGTTTTTTGTAGCGTGCAGCGCAGTGCCACCAGCTCGCGCGGACGCACCTGGCGCAGGGCGATGCGGGCGGTGATGCGTTCGACATCGCTGCAGCCCTTGAGCCCGGTACGTAGTTTTTGCTGCAGGCCACCGTCGCGCAGCGCGGTGATGGTGTCAAGCCGCGCTTGCGCCTGCGCACGGTCGCGGCGCGGGCTGAGCAGCCAGTTTTTGAGAGCGCGGCTGCCCATGCCGGTGCTGCAGGTGTCCAGCAGCGAAAAGAGGGTGGGTGAATCTTCCCCACGCAGGGTCTGGGTCAGCTCCAGGTTGCGCCGCGTGGTCTGCGGCAGCTCGATCAGCTCGCCGGAGCGCACGACCTGCAAGCTGTGCACATGGGACAGTGCGCGGCCCTGCGTGTGTTCGGCGTAACCGAGCAGCGCAGACGCCGCGGCATGCGCTTCGGGCAGCGCTTCGGCATTCCACGAGGCCAGCGAGGCCACCTGCAGCTGGGCCAGCAGCCGGCGCGCGCCAAGGGTGGCATCGAACTGCCAGGCCGGCCGGGCGCTGACGGCGCAGCGCTGTGTTTTCAGGCGCTGCTCGAAAGCGGGCGTGACGTCGACGTTGTAGAGCAGCTCGCTCGGTGCAATCCGCGCGATCCAGGCTTCGAGCTCGTCGGGTGCGCAGTGCGCCAGGTGGATCTCGCCCTGGGTGACGCTGAGCCAGGCCAGGCCGCAGGTGTTGCGCAGGCCCTGGTGCACCGCCAGCAGGATGGACTCGGTCTTGTCGCTGAGCAGCTCGGTGTCGGTCAGCGTGCCGGGGGTGACCACCCGCACGACTTTGCGCTCGACCGGACCTTTTGCCGTGGCGACATCGCCGACCTGCTCGCAGATGGCGACCGATTCGCCCAGCTTGATCAGCTTGGCAAGGTAGCCTTCCAGTGAATGAAAAGGCACGCCGGCCATGACCACCGGCTCGCCGGCCGACTGGCCGCGACGCGTCAGCGTGATGTCGAGCAGGCGTGAGGCTTTTTCGGCATCCGCATAAAACAGTTCGTAAAAATCACCCATGCGGTAAAGCAGCAGGGTGTCGGGGTAGTCCGCCTTCAGGCCCAGATACTGCTGCATCATGGGCGTGTGTTTTCCGTTGCCGGTGAGGATCGGATCGGAGATGTCGGGAGGTAGCGCTGGATGGTTCACTGGGTCTCAGGCGTTGGGCGGTAAATGACTGAATACACGGGTGAACTCAGGGCAAGGGCAGGCGGGGCCAGCCATGGCCGGGAAAATAATAGCACTAGCCGGCCGGCTCGCCGCAGGGGAAGGGCTGAAACTATTTGCTGTGGGCTTGCACCGCACGGCAACCGGGCGGCAGGGGGCTGTAAATCCCGCAAGTTCAGACAATTCACTACAAAAACAACGGACTCCTGGACGTAAACTCATCAGATCCAAGCCTTCAACGGATGGTATCTCCAAGCCGCCAGCGTGGCCTCTGGCGAGCTCGACAACTCCACCAAGGAAAACCCATGACCGAGCTGGACCCCATGGCCATCACAAGTACCGTCCCCCCTGTCGCTGAGCGTGAATGCGCTGCCCTGGCGATGGGCAGCCGGCCGACCCTGCGCCGGGCCGAAGAAGTGCCCCCTGTTGCGCACTGATCCGGCCGACAGCGCAAACCGTATGGAACACAAGTCGAATGTCCTCCTGAACGAGCCGATTGCCTTGCCTGCACGCCGCAGGGCCTTGCACGAAACCGTGCGCCTGCATCTGGGTTACCTGTTGCTGGGCCTGATGTCCCTGATGGTGACCTTGCTGGCTTTTCCGATACGCGCCGCACTTCCGCGGGTGATGAGCAAGCGGATAGGCCGCCGGCTGGTGACCCTCATGACGCGGCGTTACCTGCGATTTCTGGTGCTGATGGGGGCTTGCCGTTTCGACCTGTCGGAACTGGATGCGCTGCGGGATGCACCGCCCATGATCATCGCGCCCAACCATCCCTGCCTGCTCGATGCGGTGATGATCCTGTCGCGCCTGCCCGGCGCGGCCTGCATCATGAAGGCAGAACTCGTGAACAGCGTGTTTTATGGTGCAGGTGCGCGGCTGGCCGGGTACATCCGCAACACGCCGCTGCGGACCATGGTTCAACTGGCGGTTGACGACCTGCAGCAAGGCAGCCATTTGCTGCTGTTTCCCGAAGGTACGCGCACCACGCGTTTCCCTGTGGGCCCTTTACAAGGCACCACCGGTTTGATTGCGAAAAATGCCGGTGTGCCGGTCCAGACTGTTTTCATCGAAACCAGCTCCGGCTTCCTGGGCAAGGGCTGGCCCCTGCTGCAAGCCCCTAAAATGCCCATTACTTACCGGGTTCGCCTCGGCAAGCGTTTTGACCCGCCGCAGCATACCGCGCGTTTTGTCAGTGAGCTCGAGCAGTATTTCCAGACCGAGCTGGCGCACGCGCAGTTGCCCGGTTTTCCAGTTTCACCGCCACCCTGACCCTCAGGGCCTGGCTTTATTTTTTGCCAGGTTCCAGCGATGACTGCTTCCGTTCCGAGCGTGCACCAGACCCATCTGGTCCTGATTCCAAGCTACAACCCCGGCCCCAAGGTCTACGACACCGTTCGATCGGCGCGCGCCCAGTGGACGCCGGTCTGGGTGGTGGTGGATGGCAGCACGGACGACAGCGCGGCCGGCCTGCAGGCCATGGCAGCCCAGGACGCAGGCCTTCGCGTGATTGTGCTGCCGCACAATGTCGGCAAGGGCGCTGCAGTGCTGCACGGCATCGAGCTGGCCGCGGCGCTGGGTTTCACGCACGTGCTGACCATGGACTCCGACGGCCAGCATCCGGCGCACCTGATTCCGCAATTCATGGCCACGTCAAGCGCCCAGCCTGGCGCCATGGTGCTGGGCAGGCCGGTATTTGCCGCCGATGCACCGCGTTTACGCGTGAATGGGCGCAAGTTATCCAACGTCTGGGCCAACCTGGAAACCCTGTGGGCCGGCATAGGGGATTCGCTGTTCGGTTTTCGCGTCTATCCGATAGCACCGCTACGGCGCGTCATGCATGGCAATCGCTGGATGCGGCGTTTCGACTTCGACCCGGAGGCGGTGGTACGCATGTGCTGGCTTGGTGTCAAACCGGTCAACCTGCCGGCAACGGTCAGGTATTTCCGGCCCGACGAAGGTGGCGTGTCGCATTTCAACTACCTGCGCGACAACGTGCTGCTGACCTGGATGCACTCGCGCCTGTTCTTCGGCTTTCTCCTGCGCCTGCCGGTCTTGCTGGCGCGGCGGTTTGGCGGGAAACAGGACACTTCGCCTTCGGTGTAGTTGGCGCCGGATCAAACGAGGCCGTGTTTCCTGGCCCGGTAGGCCAGCTTGGCCCGTGTCGTCTTGAGCTGCCGTGCGGCGGCGGACAGATTGCCTTGAGATGCGGAAATCGCCTGCTGCAGCATGTCGCGTTCGGTTTGATCCAGCGATTGCGGCATTGGCGCTGCGTTTGACGGCGCCGCCGTGGCTGCCACAGAGGCGGAAAAATTCAGAGTGCCCGAGCCGCCCTGCAGCCGCAGGGTCATGATGTCCGCCGTCAAGGTCTCGCCACTGGTAAACAGGTGATGAATATCAATCAGGCCATCGGCATCGGCCGTGATCACGGCGCGCTCGATCAGGTTTTGCAGCTCACGGATGTTGCCTGGAAAGTCGTAGTTCAGCAGCGCCCGCACCGCCGCCTGCGTAAAGCCACCGGCATTGCAGCCGTGCTTGCGCCGGTAGTGGTTCAGGAAGTGGGTCATCAGCAGGGGGATGTCGTCGCGCCGCTCGCGCAGCGGTGGCAGGTGAATGGGAAAGACATTGAGGCGGAAGAACAGATCCTCCCGGAATTTGCCGTCCCGCACGGCCTGGCGCAAAGCCTCGTTGGTGGCTGCCACCACGCGCACATCCACCGCAATGCCGCGTGTTCCGCCCACGCGTTCGATCTCGCCCTCCTGCAGGGCACGCAACAGCTTGCCCTGGGCGACAAAGCTCAATGAACCGATCTCGTCCAGGAAAAGGGTGCCGCCGCTGGCCCGTTCGAAGCGGCCCGGCCGGGAGTGGCTGGCTCCTGTGTACGCCCCCCGTTCCACGCCGAAGAGTTCGGATTCGATCAGGGTCTCCGGAATGGCGGCGCAGTTCACGGCAATAAAAGGCTGGTCCTTGCGCGGGCTGATCTTGTGCAGCATGCTGGCAAACTTTTCCTTGCCTACGCCGGATTCGCCCGTGAACAACACGGTTGCGGAGGTGCGTGCCACGCGGCTGAGTTGATGGCAGGCGGCGTTGAAGGCGGATGACGCACCCACCATGGCATCGCCAGCCGGCGTATCGAGCATCGGAAGCTCGGCGGCACGTGGGGTCGGCCGCGCGTAGGCCGCCGTATCGACAAATTCCCTGGCGTTCAGATAACGCATGTCCTGCTCGATGTCGTCCCATTTGTCGGCCGACTTGCCCACCACGCGGCAATGCGCATCGCCCATGGAGCGGCACACGGTTTCGCGAAAGACGATGAGACGGCCAAACAGCGTGCTGACGTAGCCGGTGGCATACCCCACCTGCATCCAGCAGGCGGGTGAACCCCCAATCCCGTAGGCGGCAATGTGCTCGTCGTCTTCGCTGGAGTTGTGCCACAGGAACTCGCCCTCGTAGCCGCTGGTGTCCGGGTCGTAGGACACCTTGACCAGCTCCACCTTGACGACCCCCTCCAGGGCATGCAGGCGCGTGCCGGCGAGCGCGGCCGCCAGCGGGTCTGCGTCCGGCCACTGCTTGCGCACCAGTTGGGCATCGCGTGCACCGCTGACATATCCGGTGCGGGTGAACAGTCCGCGTGCCTGCTCCAGCCCCAGGCTGTCGATCATCTCGCGCCGCAGGGAACCCAGTGCTTCGGTATGCAGCAGGACCATGCGCTGGTCCTGCAGCCAGATGCGGCCGTCGCCCGGAGAGAAAAAAAGGCACTCGCTGATGTCGGCCACCGTGGGGTGTGCGCTTCCTCCGGCCTGGGTACTGGCAAAACCGCCCAGGGTTTTGGGCGCGGATGCACTGTTGGTTTTGTCCAGCGTCGTTCCGGTTGCGCGGGCAACGTCGGCCAGCGAAATGCGTTCGGATTTATGCGTTGATTTACTCATTTGGTTAATAAATAGTGTAAATCCAGATTGAATTATTTATCAATTGATCAATAAATAACTGAAATTTGCCTACGCTGCGCTGCAGCAATTTCATCTAGGGTAAGTCCCTAATCTTCCAGCGAAAAAATGTCCAGTGGCGGTGCATTGAAGTGCCGGCTGCGCCAGGGCTGGTCCATGCATTGCAATGAAGCTGGTGTGCCGCGCCTTTGCGGCAACTTGAATGAACAACCGGAAGGACCAGCAAATGGGTGCATCAGATTCAATGGCGTTTTTCAATTTTTCAGCTATCGCTCCCGCAGCCCTGGGTGGTGGGATACGCGAGGTGATCGAGCCCGCCACCGGACAGGTCATGTGTACCGTGGGCCTTGCCAATGCAGCGGATGTGGCTGCTGCCACACGGGTAGCGGCAGCCGCGCAAAAAACCTGGGTGGCGGTACCGCCGCGTGAAAAGGCGGAAGTGTTCCGCCGTGCAGGTGCGCTATTTCAGCAGCATTTTGACGAACTCGCGCTGTATGCCACGCGGGAGACAGGCGGCATCCTGCCCAAAGGCCAGCATGAAATTCGCGAGGCCATCACGATTTGCCATCTGGCCGCTGCCATGCCTTTGCAGTCGCAGGGGCATGTGCTGCCTAGCGTGCCGGGGCGCACCAGCATCGCGCGCCGGGTGCCGCATGGCGTGGTGGGTGTCATTTCCCCATTCAACTTTCCGCTGATCCTGACTATCCGTGCCGTAGCTCCCGCGCTGGCGGCAGGCAATGCTGTGGTGGTCAAGCCCGATACCCGCACACCGGTTACAGGCGGGCTGATGATTGCCCGCATTTTTGCGGAGGCGGGCTTGCCCAAAGACCTGCTCCAGGTTTTGCCCGGTGATGCCGAAGCGGGCGAAGCCCTGGTGACCGACCCGCTGGTGCCCATGATCGCGTTCACCGGTTCGCCTGCGGTGGGGCGGCGCATTGGCGAGCTGGCTGGCCGGCATTTGAAGAAGGTGTCGCTGGAGCTGGGTGGGGCCAACTCGCTGATCATTCTGGACGATGCTGATCTGGACGTGGCGGCCAGCAATGCGGCCTGGGGTGCTTACCTGCATCAGGGGCAGATCTGCATGGCTTCCAACCGCATTCTTGTGCATGAAAGCATTGCTGCCGCTCTGATAGAGCGCCTGGTTGGCAAAGCCACGCACTTGCCGGTGGGTGATGGTGCCAGCGGCCAGGTGGCCCTGGGACCGCTGATCGATGCGAGGCAGCGCGACCGTGTGCATGCGATCGTGCAGGACAGCATCAAGGCCGGCGCCAGGCTGGAAGCGGGCGGCACGTTTGATGGCCTGTTCTACAAGCCGACCGTGCTTTCAGGTGTCAAGCCCGGCATGCGCGTATTTGACGAAGAGACTTTCGGCCCGGTGGCGAACATCGTCACCTACAAAACCGACGAAGAAGCCATTGCGCTGGCCAACAACAACACCGGCAGCCTGGCCTCTGCCGTCATCTCCAGATCTGTGGGACGCGCCATGGCCATCGGGCAGCAACTCAGGTCCGGCATGGTCCACATCAACGACCAGACAGTGAATGACGATTGCGTCAACCCTTTCGGCGGACCCGGCATCGCGGGCAATGGCGGCAGCGTGGGCGGACCTGCTGACTGGGAGGAATACACCCAGTGGCAATGGATCACCGTCAAGGACACGGCGACCATGTTTCCGTTTTGAACAGCACATTTTTCCATTTCATTTCTGCAAGGAGACAAACAATGAATCTGCATGGCAAAACCATCGTGATCACAGGCACTTCGTCGGGCATTGGTGCCGAGGTGGCCCGGCTCGCCCGCTTTCAGGGAGCCCGGGTCATTGGCGTGGACCGCAACGACCCCGGCCTGACGCTGGACGGTTTCGTCAAGGCTGATCTGGGGACCGTCGCGGCCATTGATGCTGCAGTGGCCCAGTTGCCTGCGCACATTGACGCGCTTTGCAATATTGCCGGCGTGCCGGGAACGGCAGATGGCGACCTGGTGGCCCGTGTGAACTACCTGGGTTTGAGGCATTTGACAGAGAAAGTGTTGGCACGCATTCCACGCGGCGGCAGCATTGTCAACGTGGCTTCAATACTGGGGGCCGAATGGCCGCAGCGGCTGGATCTGCACAAGGAACTGGCGGCTGCGAATAGTTTTGAGGCGGGTGCTGCCTGGTTGCGCGACCACCCCGTGCCGCACGCGACCTGCTACCAGTATTTCAAGGAGGCCCTGATTGTCTGGAACGCTACGCAGTCGCAGGAATGGTTCATGGGCAAGGGCGTGCGCATGAACTGCGTGGCGCCCGGGCCGGTGTTCACGCCTATCCTGGGTGACTTCGTCGCCATGCTTGGCCAGGAGCGGGTCCAGGCAGATGCCCACCGCATGCTGCGCCCTGGCTTTGCCGATGAGATTGCGCCCGTGATTGCATGGCTCTGCAGCGACGCGGCGCGCTGGGTCAGCGGCGTCAACCTTCCTGTCGACGGCGGCCTGGCCTCGACCTATCTCTGAATACCTCAAAAATAATCACTGCTCAACGGAGACATCATGAAACACATTCTTGAAAAAACAGTCATAGCGGCGCTGCTTGCACTGGCAGGCGCAGCACACGCCGACATCAACATCGGCGTGAGCCTGTCGCTGACTGGGCCGCTGGCCTCGCTGGGGCTGCCAATCAAGGCTTCGCTGGACCTTTGGCCCGAACGCATTGCCGGCGAGAAGATCAAGTTGGTTGTGCTCGACGATGCGTCCGACTCCACGGCTGCCGTCAAAAACACCCGTCGATTCGTGATCGAGAACAAGGTCGATGTGCTGCTGGGTTCCTCGGGTGTGCCAGCGGTGTTCGCCATGGCCCCGGTGGCCTCCGAAGCGAAAACGGTGCAACTGGCCTTCGCACCGGCGCCTCGACCCGGTGGCAAGGACGACTGGACCTTCCCTTTACCGCAACCCGTTTCGCTGATGTCCGATGCAGTGGCCAGGCGCATGGTGGCCGATAAGGTCAAGAAAGTGGCTTTCCTGGGATGGAACGAAGGGTATGGAGAAATGTGGCTGCAGGCTTTCACCGCTTCAGCCAAAAAAGCCGGACTGGAGATCGTCGCCACCGAGCGCTTCGCGCCGCCGGACACCGCCATCACCGCCCAGGCGCTGAAAGCGATTGCGGCCAAGCCTGATGCAGTGCTGATTGTGGGCGCCGGTTCGGCCGCCGCGATGCCGCAGATCAACCTGCGTGAGCGCGGCTGGATCGGCCCGATTTACCAGACCCACGGTGCCGCCTCGCCCGACCTGGTGCGCGTGGGCGGCAAGGCCATGAATGGAGCCATCCTGCCGGCGGGGCCGGTGTTGGTGGCTGAGCAACTGGCCGCCAACAACCCGATCAAGCCAGTGGCGCTGGACTATGTGAATGCCTTCGAAAAGACGCATGGCGCCAACTCGCGTACGCAGTTCGGGGCCCATGCCCACGACGCGCTGAAAGTGCTGCAACGCATCGTGCCGCTGGCCCTGAAGAAGGCCAAACCGGGCACGCCGGAGTTCCGCCAGGCCTTGCGTGACGCGCTGGAGAGCGAAAAGGAAATCGTCATCTCGCACGGCGTTCTCAACTTCACCCCGACCGACCACATCGGCTTTGACGAGCGCGCTGCCGTGATGCTGAAGATTGAAAGCGGGCAGTTCGTGCTGCAGCGCTAAAGAAAAAAACACTGGACAGCGCGTGGAAAAAGACGCCCACCGCATGAAGCACCCCACCTTCAGCGATGAGGTGGCGCCGGTGATCGCCTTCCTGTGCAGCGACGCGTCGCGCTGGGTCAGCGGCATCAACCTGCCGGTGGACGGCGGGCTGGCCTCGACCTACATCTGACCGGAAACCGGCGCGTCATCATGGCAACTCAAGTCTTTGACATCACGGTTGGTGGCCGGTGCGGTCCCGGCCGCTGCATGTGCCACGGCCCCTGTCCGGATACAAGCGCCACCGCAGCCACGAACGAGCCCTGAACCGTCCCTGAACAATCACCGTTTTTTAGCAACAAGAGGAAATTTTATGAAACACACCAAGCTTTACCTGGGCGCCGCCTTGCCTATCGCCGCAGGTGGCGGTTCGACCTATCCCGTCGAGGCCGAAAACCAGTTGGCAGTGTCACCATGAGCGATACCTTTGTTTCGATCAATGGCGCCAGGATCCGCTACCGGGACAGCGGTGGCGCGGGGCCTGCGGTGCTGATGACGCATGGTATTGGCGAGTCGCTGGAGTTCTGGCACCGGCAGTTCGATGACCTGGGCCCGTCCCTGCGTCTGATCGCCTGGGACATGCCGGGGCATGGTCTGTCGGATGAATCCGCAGACGCGATGAGCCTTGAGGGGCAGGCCGACGTGGCCTGGAAGCTGCTGGACCAATTGGGGGTCGAGCGGGTGCATCTGGTGGGCAACTCGCTCGGGGCGGCCATGTCCCTGCGCATGGTCGACCAGATGCCTGCTCGCGTCGGTTCTCTGGTGCTGGCCAACTCGGCCGCTTTGGGCGCCGACGTGTTCGGAGCGTTCAAGCTGATGGCGCTGCCCTGGCTGGGAGAGTTGATGAACAAGCCGGGGCCCATGGCGGTAGCGCAACAGATCAAGGCCATCGTCCTTCGACCCGAAGCGATCACGCCAGTGGTGCGTGCCGCCATCGAGCGCAATATGCGCAGGCCAGGCGCGGCAGCCCACTTTCTGAGCCAGCTTCGCGCGATGACCACGCTGCGTGGCCAGCGCCGGGAGGTGTGGGCGCGCTCACATCAGATTCTGACAAGCCTGCGCATGCCGACGCGGATCGTTCATGGTGAACAGGATGTGGTGTTGCCGGTCGCCCACTCCGTCACGGCGCATGGCCTGTGCAGTGGTTCGGAGCTGGTACGGCTCCAGGACTGCGGGCATACACCACAGCTTGAACAACCCGAGGTGTTCAATGCGCTGCTGCGAAAGTGGCTTCTGTAAATCAGGAGATGCCTTTTCCACCGGCAGTCCGCGAGGGGCGTTCAACCGGGCTTGATCGCCTGGTATTCGGAAAACACCCCCACTTCCAGGTGCTGCCTGACCTGTACCAGCCCGGCCGCGCTCAGTGTTGCCATGACCTGCTCCGGCGGAACACAGGCTTCAATGCTGTCCCAGTAGTAGCGCCAGATGGTGGCGGTGTCCTTTTGCCGGGAAACAAGCCGCGTGAGCAGCGGTATCACGCTGCGCATATAGGTTTTGAGCAGCCACCGCCCGGGGGCGCTTTTTGCCTGGGTAATTTCAAGGATGCACAGGCGGCCGCCGGGCTTCAGCACCCGCTGAAATTCTGCAAACGCCACGCCGAGGTCGCTGATGTGGCGAAGTGCGTAGCCCATGCTCAGGAAATCAAAGTGGTTGTCAGGGAATGGCAATGATTCGGCCCTGCCCTCCGTCAACACCATGCTCCCGGGAAGTTTGCTGGCCGCCATCATGCCGGGGCTCGGGTCAACCCCGGTGACCAGGGTGGGATCTCCGGCCAGGAGGCAGGCCTGCGCTGCAACAAGCCCGGTTCCCACACCAACATCGAGCACGCGCATGCCGGCTTTCAGGCCACCCCGGATGAGGGCCTGGCGTCGATAGCGGGAACCCGTACCCCACGCCAGCATGGCCTCGATGCGGTCGTAGTCTGCCGCGGTGTTGTCAAAAATCTTGCGCAGATAGGCTTGCCTGTCCTGCTCGGTCTGGTAGTAATCGGTGAGCGGGTGATGGGGTGCATGCGCCGCGGGGATGGGCAGGGAAGTCTTCATAGGTGTTACCTTTGAACCTGAAACGGCAGTTGGACACGCCTGGGTGGGCCGTCATGGGCGTGCGTTGGCAAGGTGCGACAAAAAAGCAGGTGGTGCCTGCAGGTAAGAGTACGCGGCCAGGCGTGCTCGAGAGGTGCTTGATCAGCGCCTGGCTCTTACCTGAAGGTCATTGCCCTGAACGCCGAATTCACAAGTTTCAGGTGTCTTTTTCCGGGCGTCAATCGGACAACTGCCCGAATAAGGGTCAGATCATGCCGCCGTTGATGGAAATAACCTGCCCGCTGATATAGGCCGCCTGTTCCGAGGCCAAAAAGCCGACCAGGTCGGCCACTTCCCCGGCCTTGCCGGCCCGTTTCATCGGGACCATGCGATCGATGACGTCCTTGCTGAAGGCGCCTTGCGTCATGGCGGTGTCGATGATGCCCGGCGCCACCGCGTTGACCGTGATGCCGCGGCTGGCTACTTCAAGCGCCAGTGACTTCGTGGCCGCATGAAGGGCACCCTTGGCCGCCGAGTAGTTGACCTGGCCCCGGTTGCCGGCGACCGCTGCCACTGAAGTAATGGTGATGATGCGGCCCCATCGGGTGCGGATCATCGGCATGGTCAGCGGCTGGGTGACATGGAAGAAACCATTGAGCGATACATCGAGCACGCGTTGCCACTGGGCCAGTTGCATGCCGGGAAACACGGCGTCGTCGTGGATGCCGGCATTGTTGACCAGCACCTGGATGGGACCCTCTTGCAGCAGCGCGTCCAAAGCTGCTGCCGTGGCTGCCGCATCGGTGACATCGAAAGCCACAGCCTGTGCCAGGCCACCCTGCGCCACGATGTCGGCAGCGACCGCCTGGGCTTTTGCCAGGTGGCTGTTGGCGTGAACGATGACGTGAAAACCATCAGCCGCGAGCCGCCGGCTGATGGCAGAGCCGAGTCCGCCGCTTCCGCCGGTCACCAGTGCGCGTTTGGGGCTTGATGTCATGGAGATGTGCCTGCTGCTGCAGTTTGTTGTATTGACGGGGGGAGCGCTAGCGCCGAGGCGTCAAGAACCACCACGGCGCGTCCGGCCAGCAGGTTTTGGTTACCGGCCTGCAAGCTGAAGCTGTAGAGGATGGTGTTGTCGTCTCCCGTCAGGCGGTCGGCGCGGATAGTCAGCGGGCCGGTGATGGTGTCCAGCCGGTCGACCGACAGGGTGACGCTGCGCACGCTGGCCAGGTACCCGGCGCGGGGTGGCGTGTGTTCGGCATTTCCACTGGCCAGGGCTTCGGCGACTAGCGTGCCGTGCACGGCCATGGCTTGTGCTGCATATTCGACGCCGCAGGCTGCCCCCAGCCGGCCATGGGACCGCAGGGGATGGTCGGGCGCGCGGTGGCTGCTGGCCTGGCAAATGATGTGTTGCGCGTCCCAGGTGCTGACGCTGTCGAGCAGGCACATGCTGCCCTGGTGGGGAATGCGGCGCGCAATGTCGTCGTGCTGCATCGTCGACGGAAGATGCGGCGGTATCAACATGGTGCTACCTGCACGGCCAGCTGCAGGCCTTCAAGATAATCGAGCACAACGTCGCCTGCATCGCGCGTGGCAACACTTCTCAGCAAGGGCAGGCAGCGCGCCGCGGGAATGCCTGTGCGAAGGTGCTCCAGGGCGCTGTCAGGCATAACGGTTGCGCTGGCGCCTGTCAGGCAACTCGACGGCGCCAGTGTCCACTGCGCCAGGCTGCGCTCGCTGCGCTGTGGTGCCAGCACCAGAGCCACACCAAAAGTGTCCGACAGGGGGCGCACGCTGCGCAGCGGCTCCGGGTAGTCGGTGTCATAGGCGACCAGCAGAATGGCAGTCCGTTCAACCACCACCTGTGTCATGGCTTCGAGCAGGCCGGCACCAAAACTGGCGTCGTAGGCACAAAGCACCGAGGAGGTGGCCATCGCACCGCTTGAAATGCTCCAGTAACCGGAGGAGGCGTTGTGCACCGAATTGTGGAAACGCGTGGGAGAGATCAGCTTGTCGCCCGACGCCAGGGCGCTGCAGATTTCATGGCAATTGATCGCGTCGCCGCTGGACGATGAAAAAACCGAGGGCAGGTCGGCCGCAGCGTGGCCCGAAGCCGTCACGGCTTCCGCACCGACAGCCAGCGACACCTTGACCACGGCGCCCGCGCGCCGGCGTTCGGCCGCGGGCAAGGCCATCGGGAGCGGCAGCACGCAACGTGTTGTTTCATAAGAAGCGCGGCCAGCCAACTGCTCGCTGCCTGTCGCCCAGCCTGACAGGCCAGGCCCCAGCAGGCCGATGCCTTCGACAAAGACCGAGAGAGGCTGTGCAGTGGATGGAAGTGTCATCGTTGTTCTATCCGGCGCGGCCAAAAACCAGGCTGCAGTTGGTGCCGCCGAAACCAAAGGAGTTGCTCAACACGCGTGTGATGGCCTCGTCGCGGTTTTGCAGCAGGTAGTTCAGGGTCAGGGCCGGGTCCAGCACCTGTGTATTCAGGCCGCCCGGCAGCAGGCCGTTTTGCAGGGCCAGTGCGCTGATCACGGCTTCGATGCCACCTGCAGCGCCCAGGGTGTGGCCGGTCGCACCCTTGGTGGAGCTGCACGGGGTACCGGATCCGAACAGCGCGGCCACGGCTTTGGTTTCTGCCGCGTCGTTGCTTGGCGTGGCGGTGCCATGCAGGTTGATGTAATCAATATCGGCAGCAGCCAGCCCGGCCATGTCCAGCGCGTCCTGCATGGCCATGCGCGCGCCCAGGCCTTCCGGATGGGGCGAGGACATGTGGTGGGCGTCGCTGGATTCACCCACGCCCAGCAGGAGCATGGCCTCCCCGTCCAGATGCTCGGGCGCCCATTCGAGCAGGGCGAAGGCGGCGGCTTCACCGATGGAAATGCCATCGCGTTCGGCGTCGAACGGCCGGCAGGCCCGCGTGGACGTCAGGCCCAGGGAATTGAAACCGTACAGGGTTGTCAGGCACAGCGAATCCACGCCGCCGACGATGGCTGCATCGATCAAGCCGGCGGCCATCATGCGGCGGGCCGAAGCAAACACCTTGGCGCTGGACGAGCAGGCGGAGGACACCGTCATGGCCGGGCCCTCCAGCTGGAAAACCTCGCGCACAAAGGAAGTGACGGAAAAAGGATTGTGCGTCGCGGCATACCTGAAGCCGGTGGGCAGTTTGCCGGTTGCGGGATCGAGTTGGCGATAGGCCATCTCGGTCTGCAGGATGCCGGAGGTACTGGTGCCGAGGAACACGCCAATGCGCCGACGCCCGACGCGGGCGGCCAGGGCCTGCACGGCGTCGTCAAAATGGTCTTGCCGCAGGCCGAGCTGGGCCAGGCGATTGTTCCGGCAGTCAAAGGCCCGCAATGCCGGAAGCAGCACTTCGTCGTCCAGGCCTTCCACGGTGCCTGTCCATGTGGCCAGATCGACCGAATCGAAATCACAGGGTTTCAGGCCGCTGCGCTGCGCCCGCAGTGCAGCCAGGGTTGCCTGCAGGCCGTGGCCAATGCAGCTGGTTGCCGTGAAGTGGGAAAGCAGAAGAGGTCGCACAGTGCCTGGAAATGAGCTGGATAACGAATTCATGGTAGCAAACGCGGCGCTGGCGGCTTACGCGGCGATGGGCAGGCGCGCCACCAGCAGCACATTGGCAAAGGGGGTGCCCTGGCTCATGGCCTTGGCTTCAACGGTGAATCCAAGTTTCTGCAGCACAGCGGTCCACTCGGCAATGGTACGGCAGTGCAGTGTTCCCAGGCGATGGCCGCGCAGGGTGGTCACCACATGGTCAACCCAGTTGCTGATGGCAAACGGCAAGCCGGCAGCGGCATCGCCCACGCGCAGCAACAGTACGCCACCGGGAGCCAGCGACCGGCGCACGCGCTGCAGCACGTCATCTTGTGCGGCAACCGGTACGTAATGCAGTACATCCAGAATCACCACTGCATCGGTTTGATCGAACTCGGTCCGACACATGTCTGCCTGCAAAAAAACGGCATGTCCGCCACGGACGGCGCTGGATAGGGCCCGTTCTGCCCGTTGGACATCGTGGGCCATCAGCTCAACGCCGCGCACATGGGAAGCCGACGGTGCAGGCAACCAGGCGGCCGGCCACTGGCCGCGCGCAGCACTTGCTTTCGCGGCGAGCAGCCAGGAAGTCAGCAAGCCCTGGCCGCAGCCGATGTCAAGGATGCGCGAGCGGCCGGCCAACAGGCCGGCAGCCAGCAGGTGGACAAACACGGGATCCCCGCCGAGCTTGCCTTTGGCAAAAAACCAGGTGTACCACCCGACCGGCTTGTAGGGGGCAGCGGCCAGCGATATAAGGTTCTTGACGAAGACGGAAGGCGTGGAATTCATGATTGACCGCTGGTCGGACGGGTGGAGGTAGAAGGCTGGAGATCAATGTTCGCTGAACGCGGTGCATGGCGCAGGGACAGCCAGGCGGTGAATGCGCCGAGCGCCACACCGGCCCACATGTCGACAGCCACATGCTGGCGCGTGGCCAGCGTGGAGTACGCGATGCCAATACACCATGACGCATTGAATAGTCGGACCCAGCGTGGTGCCCCAAAACGGGCCAGTAGGTGCTGCGCCCAGATACCCGAAAAAATGGCAGTGGCCACATGCAGGGAAGGGCAGGCATTGCCCGAGGCGTCGATGTTTTTGAGGAAGTCCACGCTGGGGTACAGAGTCCAGTCGATGGTGGCGGGAGGAACTGTCGTGGGCCAAAAATAAAAGATGACCAGACCGGTCAGGCAAGTGAGCGTCATGCCCAGGCCGTACGTCTGGAGCTCGCGACGGTTGGCAAGAAAGGCGGGCGGCAAGGATACATATGCCCAGAGCGAGACGTACAGGGGTACAGCCAGCGGCTGGAAGCTGACCATGTGGTCCAGCCATGTGAGCGACAGCTCTGTGACCGGGTAGGCCGGATTTTTGAGCACATAGAAATAGGCTGTGAAAAACACGGCAATGAACGTCGGTATGCCAAAAAATTTCAAGCCGAAATGCCGGGGCACAGTCTGGGCGGCACGCTGGTACCACGGTGGCTGGCGAAGGATGTTGTTCATGCCATCGCCTCATGCAGGGTCACGGGTCGCAGCCGGGCCGTAGCGGCCGCTTCAAGCACAAGGGGCAACACGTCAAGAATGACGGGCGTTCCCGCAGCGGTGCGCGCGGCATTGCCGTCGTGCAACAACATGATGGCGCCGGGTTGCATTGCACGCAACAGCCTGGTGGTCACACGCCGTGCATCACCTACCCGTGTGTCAAAGCCGCGGACCGACCAGGTGGCGAGCTGTAATCCCAGTTGCGCAAGTGCCGGCTCGAGAAACGGGTTGCGCAGTCCGGCAGGAGCCCGGAAGAACAGTGGTTGCCGGCCGGTGATGCCGCCGAGGGTACGCTGCGCAGCCTGGAGTTCACGCATGATGCCGCCCAGCCCCATGACTGAAAAATGGTGACGGTGATACTGGCTGTGGTTTTCAACCGCATGGCCGCGGCGAACGATGTCCCTGCAAAGCTCCGGGTATTGCGCTGCCTTCTCGCCGATGCAGAAAAAGGTGGCGCGGGCGCCGTAGCGGTCCAGCAGGTCGAGCACCTGCGGCGTGACGAGCGGGTCGGGCCCATCGTCGATGGTCAGGGCAATTTCGTTTCTGGCTGCTGCTGCTGCTGGCAGCCGGGTCCAGTTCGGCCCCAGCCAGTGGCTGCGCGGCCAGAGTCCCACGGCAGCGATCAGCAAATGGTTGCCGGCTACGGCGGCAAGTGCCCAGGGCCACCATGCCGGAGTCGTCATGACGGCAAGCAGCGCCAGCAGATGCAACGCGATGGACGCGCGTATCAGCGGCGTGGAATGCCAGTGTGACTCAGACCTGTGCATCGGGTTGCCTTGCAAAAACTGCAGCGTACACCAGGGCCAGGATCACGCCCGGCGCCACTGTGGCGCCCATGGCCTGGAGAATGGAAACATTGGAAAACGCCAACAGGCCAAAGCCGGCAACGGTCGTCAGGTTGGCCAGCAGCATGGACGCGAGTGTCCGATGGGAGATGGCTATGCGGGGATCGGGCCGGTCAAAAAACAGCGCATAGTTCGAGCCCACCGCCACCACCAGCAGCAGACCCACCAGGTGCAGGATGATCAGCGGCTGGCCGGCCAAAGCCAGACCGGCAGTGACAGTGATGACCGAGGCCAGCAGGGGCCCCATGGTGCGAAGCACGCGCGGCGGCGAACGGAAGATTGCCAGCAACAACAGAACAATGGCTATCAGCCCCCCGAGAGACAGCAAGGTGGCTTCACGCAGATAGCCTGAATACAGACGGTCGGACTCGGCCTTCATGTCGACAAACAGTACATCCGGCAAGCCTGTGGCCGCCAGCTCGCCGCGGATTGGATCAGCCTTGATTTCAGCGCCTTTCGGTGCCTTGAGTGGCAACAGGGCGGTCCAGCCACCACGGGATTGTTGAAGCAGCAGGGCATCAACGGCCATGGCCATGGAGGTCTGTTCCAGGTCACCCGGTTGCAGCAGGGGCCGCTTGCGCGAGGCTTCTACATCGGCAAGAAAAGGTGTGAACAGCGGTGCACGCACAGGCAGGCCCACAACGGCCTGCGACAGGCGGGACTGCAGCTGATCGGGTGGGGGCAGGCTGGCTTGCCGGGCGCGTTGCGTGGCCGCGCTGGGAAGATAGCGGCTCGGACTCTCGAAGCCGGCGAGCTCTCCCTTGTCGACTTGCGCCTGCAGCAGCAGGGATACCTTTTCGGACGAGGCCAGGACGGATTCCCGGCTGTCGCCGGTAATCACGACCAGGTAACGCACGTCAGGGGCACCCATGTCGGCACGCAGGCTTTCATCGAGCGAGATGTCGGCCTGTGACACCGGGCTCAGCGAGGAGATTTTTTCGTTGAGCAGCGAGTCGCGATTGACAACAAGGACGGCGCAGGCCGCCACCAGCACGATGGCCGCCGGCCAGCGCAGCACGGAGGCGCGTTGCGTCAGATGGCCCAGTACCCGGCCGATCGCCGAGACATCGTGGATGCGGAACTTTGCCGGCAGCAGGTGCGGCAGCACAAAGCGCGTCATGGCTGCGGCAGCGACCAGGCCGGCAATCGCGTACAGGCCCAGTTGTGCCAGGCCGGGAAAACCGGAGAGCAGCAGCGATGCAAAGCCGCACACCGATGTCAGTACGCCCAGGCGAATGGTGGGCCAGAACCGTTTGACCCAGTGCTGCTGGTCGGCATCAGCCTGTTCGGACTGCACAAAAAGGTAGATCGAATAGTCCACGGCCTCGCCGATCAGCGCCGTACCGAATCCGAGGGTAATGCCGTGTACCGCCCCGAAGCCCAGGCTGACCGCCGCAATGCCTGCCAGCACGCCGGTGATCACCGGCAAAAATCCGAGAACCAGCGCGGTCGCGGAGCGATACACCAGGAGCAGCAGTGCGGCAATGATCAGCACACTGATCAGCGACAGGTGGCTGACCTGGGTCCGGATGGTCTCGCGCGAAGTGACTGAAAACACGCCGGGACCGGTCATCACCAGCTTGGCGCCGCTCGCACTGGCCGCAGCATCAAAGGCCTGGCGAATGGCCGCCATGGCCTGCTGCTGGGCGTCAGTGTCGGAGCCCAAAGCGCGTGTTTGCATCAGCAGGAGTGCCCGGGTCCCGTCTCGGGATGTCCATGCCCCATCGACAAGTCCAGGCTGGTTTCCGCTGTCGAGTTGGCCGAGCAGTTGCACCATTTCACCCGTGGGGTCGCTGGGCAGCAGTGACTTGACCATCAAACCCGCGGGGGAAGCCAGCAGGTCTATGCTTTCGCCAAGCGCGGCACGCAGGCCGGCTGTACTGAAATGTTCAGGCGTGACCGCCGGGCTGAGCAGGTAACGGTTGTTGAACAGGTAGGCGCGGTCCCGTTCGGTGTTGATCGCCTCACCATTGTTGATGGCGACAAAAGCCGGATTGGTGCGCAGCTGCTGTGCAACCTGTTTGGAGAGCCTGGCTCGGGCCGGTGCATCTGCACCTTCAATGCCCACCAGGATCAGGCGCGAAGCCAGGCCATCCCGCAATTGATCCATGAGCAGCTGTTGCTCGGGCGTGGGGTTGCGCGGCAGGAAGGCCGATAGGTCCGTGGTGATCGTGGTGCGGCCGATGATGGCACCACAAGCCAGAAGAAATGCCAACCATAACCAGACCGGAAGGAACTGACGTCGGAAAAAATTCAGGCTCATGGGGTGGTCAGGGGAGCAATGGTCATGACCGAGCGGTCTTTGTCAGTCTGCTCGATTTCAATGGTTTTTACCTCGGCGTGGCTACCCCCGATGCGGACGCGTTGCACCATCGCCAGCATGCGGGTTTCAAGGGGGCGCAAGGTCAGTGTCCAGCGCTCTGGCGACCCTTCGAGGTCCAGGTTGTAGACGCGCCGCAACGCGACGATGTCGCCGGCCAGCGTGCCGCGTATGCTTTCCGTGAAGGCTGCCAGCTCCGGATAGTCCTGCATGCGCAGCACCATGCGGCGCTTGCCGCGCTCTACCGTCAGGTTGTTTCCTTCGATCAGCAGTGATTCGGGCCGTGGCTTGAGCGTCCGCTTCTCCAGCCGGTCGGGTGCGGTGTAAAGCAGCTCGCCGGAGGATTCCACTGGCTGCTCGAGCACGGCGATGTATTTCTTTTCGACAAAGCTGGCACGTCCCGACTTGTTCTGGGCCAGGCCTTGCATCAGCTGGGTTACATCCCATGCCGCGTGGACGGGGCTGCAAAGCAACCCGATCAGCAGGCTGGCACCGGCCAGCCAGGCTTTCAGGGAAAAGGGAGTCGGGGAAGATGCATCAGTCATGGCGCGGAACCGGGTTTGGCTGCGGGTGGAGTGCCTGCTTGCCAGAAGTTGAAAAAATTGAACCAGTTGTAGGGTGCCGAGCGGCAATGCTGCTCCAGCAGCGCGGCGTAGCGGGTCATTGCGGCCTGTACCGCCACTTCGCGGCCGCCCGCGGAGGGCACCGAAAAATCAGCCAGCGTTTCAAAATGGATATCGTAACGATTGCCGCCGCCGTAAAGCCCGACCATGAACAGCACCGGGCGGCGCAGGATGGCCGCCATCCGGAAGGGCCCGACAGGAAACTCGGCGGTTTCGCCCAAAAAAATCACGGGCCGCGTCGTGTCGCTGTTCAGGCGGCGGTCGGCCAGCATGCCGACGACACTTCCGCCTTCGATGAGATCGTGAACCCGCAGCATGGAGTCTGCATGGCCGAGCGCCACGATGTCCTGCTGCGCCGCCGGGTTGATGGCGCCCAGTGCGGCGTTGATTTTTCGCGCGTTCTCCTCGTACATCACCATGGCTACGCGAAGGCCCGGTTGGCGGCGGCCGACCGCGCGCAGCACTTCGAAGCTGCCGGCATGCGAGCCCATGAGAAACACGCCCTTGCGATCCGCCGTGAGGTCTGCCACCAGGTGTTCGTTGTGGACATGGATATCGAAAAGCCCGAAGCGTTCATTGACGAGGTAGACCCGGTCATGGATGACGGATGCGAAGCTGAAAAAATGCTTGAAGACATGACGCCAGCCCACCGCTTCCTGTGCGGACAGGGCCAATGCCCGATGCAGGTAGTCGCGTGATGCGCGGCGTGCTTGGGCATTGACCAGGATGAAATAGGCAGTGATGCCGTAGAGCACGAAGCGCCCGGCACCACGGCCCAGGCGCAATGAGATCCAGGTCATGACGCGCAGCAGGAGCATGTTGCTGCTTTCGGGGCGGTCCTGCCACCTGGCCTGGCCGTCCCGGTTCGGCGCTGCCTGGCTCACGGGTTGCTTTCGAGGGTGAATGTACCGGTCGCGACCTGCCTGTTTGCGCCGGAGATGTCGAACCTGACAAGGCCGCCGCTGGTGCGCGTGCAGCGGATGGTCAGGGTTTCTCCGGGCAGCACGGGACTCAGAAATTTGGCCGAACTGATCTGACAATGCCATGCGGCGCCGGCATGCTGGCCGCATTGCGTCTGGGCGGCATGCAAGGCGGCGTCCAGCAGCAGCACGCCCGGTACCATTGGCCGGCCCGGAAAATGCCCGGCGAAAGCAGGGTGCCCCGCGGCAAAGCGCAAGGTGGTTTCCTCACTCTGCACGGGGCAGGCCTTCCCGGACGAGGTGTGACTGTGCCAGCGCCTGCAGCACGTCGCGCGGCAGCTTGCCGGTGGCGTTGCGCGGCAGGGACTCGAGCATGACCAGGGGACGCGGCAAAAAGATCGAGTCGATGCGCTCCCTGAGCGCGGCCTGCAGGGTGGATGTGCTCATGCCGGGGGCGACGGCAAAAGCCATCAGCCGCACCACAGTCTCGTGGCCGTCATCATCGGGCATGAAAAACGCGCCGTCGAGCACACCGGGAATGCTGACGAGCTGGTGGTTCAGGTAGGCCAGTGAGTTGCGTTTGCCGGCAATATTGACCAGGTCTTCGAGACGCCCGTGCAGCAGGAAGTGCTGGTTGTCCACGGCCTGCAGCACGTCGTTCAGCGGTACCACCTGTGCGACATGGCCGCCACAGGCCCACATGCGGTCGTCGTGGGGGGTCAGCGTGACCAGCGGAAACAGCTGCCACTCGGCGGTTCGGGCCGTCCGGCGCGAGGCGATCTGGCCAGTTTCGGTGGAGCCATAGATTTCGTAGAGCGGCGCGCCAAAACGGATTTCGCAGCTTTCTGCGAGCTCGGTTGCCATGGGCGCTGTGGCCGACAGGACGAGGTCCAGTTCGGGCAGTTCGAGGTTCGATGCCAGCAATACGCGCAAGTGCACCGGTGTGCTGACCAGCATGCAGGGCTGTGGCACGGCCTTGACCGCACTGATGATGTCGGCCGGGTAAAACGGCTGCCCGGCGTGTAATGCCGCGCTGCATTGCATGGGGAGCAGCACCGTCGACTCAAAGCCGAACATGTGCTGTGGCGGCACCGTGCCGACGATGGTGCAGGGCTGCTCTTCGCGCAGGCCCAGCCGCTGCGCCTCGGCGCGCGCACTGTGCACCAGCGAGCCCCATGTCTTGCGATGCGGTTGCGGCAGGCCAGTCGAGCCCGAGGTAAACACATCGGCGACGGCTTGGTCGCCGGGAAGGTAGGGGATGTCGCAGGACTCTTCAGGGTCTGTTTCCGCCGGGCCCTCTGCAAACGCATCCTGATAGACAAAGCCGGACAGGTCGATGGCATGCGGTGCATCGGACAGGCAGAACACGTCGGGCGCCAGGGTGCGCAGCTGGCGTACCATTTCCGGCGTGTGCGTCGGTGGCAGCAGGCTGATTTTCCTTGTCAGAAGCGCCGCGCCGAGGCCTACTGCGAAGTGGTAGCGGTCGCTGCAGGCATTGAGCATGTGTTTGCCCGCAGGCAGCGCTGCGGCCAGTTGCCGTACGTCGGCGATGTACTGGCGCACCGGGATTTGTTCCCCGTATCGCCAAGCCAGAATGTCGTCACCACTGTGGTGGCTGATGAGCGCGTAGGTGGTCATGGGCTGAAGGAGGTGCGTAGGCGGGACTGCGAGCAGGAGTCGGGACAGGCGGGCTGGTCAGGTGGAGGGCGGCTTGGCCGACCCGGCCTGCCGGTAGGCGCGGATCGCCTCCAGCGGGCCTGCCCGGTCGGACGGTGCCAGCAGGCATAGGCGCACCACATATTCTCCGGCGAACATCAGGATCAGCAGCGGCAGGTTCAGCAGGTTGGCAAAGGCCGACCAGACGGCCACCGGTGCCAGCCAGAACAGCAGCAGCGACAGCCCGGTCATGACGGAGAAATACAGTGTCCAGGCCCAAGTGACCTGCCGGGTGTAACGCGCCAGGGCGGGCGACAGGGGGCCGTGGATGACGGCCGCAAAGCGCGACACCATGGGTAATTGGCCGGATCGTAGGGTGCGTGCGAAGGCCAGCCCCAGCAGGGCCTGTATGCCGGCGTGCTGCAGCAGGAACACCCAGTTGTAGTGCTGCACCAGCCACGCGCTCGTGGCATAGAGGATGGCAGCGCCCGCCAGGCATAGCGCCAGCATCCAGAGACGGTGCGGCGAGCGCCAGGCCAGCACTGCGGCCAGCAGGACCAGGGGCGCCATGGCAACGGCTGCATCCCACAGGTCGGGATGGGGGTCTGCTGCCGCCAGGTGGGAGAGGACGGCATAGGCCAGACAGGCGCCGGCAATGGCTGCCCAGCGCAAGCCGCGCAGCAGTGTTGCCGTCAAGCCGGGGTTCACTTCGTTCTTTGCAGGGCGATATGGTCGCTCAGGCTACGCAGCGACTGAAAGATAGCCGTGTTGTCTTCATGGTCTGCGCGTAGCTGCAAGCCGTAGCGTTTGGACAGCACCAGGGCAATTTCAAGGATGTCGATCGAATCCAGCCCCAGGCCGTCGCCGTAAAGCGGCTCATCGGGCTGGATGTCTGCCGCGGCCGTTTCCAGATTCAGGGAAGTGACCACCAGTTCGGCCACTTCGAGCATCAGGGCAGCATCGGCTGCTGCTGGCACGGCGGAGGGTTGTAGTGAGGATTCTGGCATCGTGTAAGGCCCGTTTTTTTTGAAGATTGATGCTGCGCTGGCGCACTTTGCGCCCTGGTCAGGATGATGGTTTGATGGTAACTGACATTGTTTTGCGGTCACAGCGGAGATGTAGGCATACGCCTCCGGGGAATGTCAGCCCCAAACGCAACAAGACGTAAAAACCGCCGGATGTGTCTGGTTTTACCGGTCAGGGAGACTCGCCGGGCTCGGCGGGTGGAGCGGACTTGGCGCCGCGTGCAGTGCGCGGAACCGACAGGGTTTGCGTGGGCATGTCGGCTTCGACGGCCTGTGCCCCATCGAGTACTGCCTGGCGAACGCTGGCCTTGTCGCCCGCGCCCGCAAATTTGCTGTACTTGCCCAGGGTGGACACCAGCTGGCCATAGATGCGCGGGTTTCCGGCCACGCATTCGCCGTGGTCCATGAAATCGGCCTCGCCGGTGAAGTTGCCGATCAGGCCGCCGGCTTCGGTCACCAGCAGCGAGCCGGCCGCCACGTCCCAGGGCTTCAGGCCGGACTCGAAAAAGCCGTCGCTGAAGCCGGCCGCCACGTAAGCCAGGTCCAGCGCGGCTGCGCCGGGACGGCGCACACCCGCGCACTGGCTCATGACTTCACCAAGCATGTGAAGATAGGTCTTGAGCTTGTCGCCCGGGCGGTAGGGAAAACCGGTGGAAATCAGGCATTCCTGCAGGCGGGTGCGTTTGGCCACACGGACACGGCGATCATTCATGTAGGCGCCGCGGCCTTTGGTGGCACAGAAGATGTCGTTGCGGGTGGGGTCGTAGACCACGGCCTGCTCGATCTTGCCCTTGACGCTCAGGGCGATGCTGACGCAGTAGACGGGAAAGCCGTGGATGAAGTTGGTGGTGCCGTCCAGCGGGTCGATGATCCATACAAATTCGGAATCCTTGGCACCATGTTCGCTGCCCGATTCTTCGGCCAGGATGCCGTGGCCCGGGTAGGCGGTGAGCAGGGTTTCGATGATGGTGGCTTCGGCGGCATGGTCGACTTCGGTGACGAAGTCGTTGGTCTGCTTGGCCGAGACACGGACCGATTCCACGTCCAGCGCAGCACGGTTGATGATGGCGCCGGCGGCGCGTGCAGCCTTGATGGCCACATTGAGCATGGGATGCAGGTTGGGGGACGACATAGTTTGTAGGGAAGAACGGGATAAACCGGCGCTGGCGATGCGGGCGACGGGCAATGCCGGTATTTTCCCATAAACGCGATACCGGTCCCCTTCCCACGGCGATATCGCGTCCCGATAGTCCGGGAACCTGTTCTAGGCGCCTTCCACAATCAGGAAATCCGCGTCTGCGTGTCGCTGGCGTATGGCCCGGGCCGCCTGGTATTCAGGGCTGGCGTAACAGGCCCGGGCAGTCGCCATGTCGGCGAACTCGACGACAACATGGCGCTCGCGCGAGCTGCCTTCCATGCATTCATATGCACCGCCGCGCACCAGGAAGTGCGCTCCGAATTTCTCGAAAGTCGGTCGCGCCGCCGTGAGGTAATGAGGATATTCCTCGATGTTGCGCACCGAGACGTGCACGATCCAGTAAGCCTTTGCCATTTTTTGTTCCCAAGGGTTGTGAAGTGGTGAAGGCTGGACGATACGTGTGACAATTCATTCTGAAAAATGAATAATAAAGATAATTATCATCTTTCATGGAGATTTCATGGAATTAAGTGACCTGGTTATCTTTCGTGCCGTGGTGGAGTCTGGAGGTGTAACGCGTGCCGCCGAACGCCTGCACCGCGTGCAGTCCAACATCACGACACGCATCCGCCAACTGGAGGAAAAACTCGGCGTGCAGCTATTTATCCGTGAAGGCAAGCGGCTGCACCTCTCACCAGCCGGGAAGGTGCTGCTGGACTATGCGGAGCGCCTGATCAGCCTGGCTGACGAGGCACGCGATGCGGTACAGGGCGGGCAGCCACGCGGCGCATTTGTGCTTGGCGCCATGGAAAGCACCTCGGCCGTGCGGCTACCGGCTCCTCTGGGCGATTTTGTGCGCCTGCATCCGGGTGTCAGGCTCGCGCTCAAAACCGGCAACCCGCAGCAGCTGGCCGCGGCCGTGCTGGCTGGTGAAATGGACGCGGCGCTGGTTACCGGACCGATGGCGGAAGGGCCTTTTGAACGGGAGCTGATTTACACCGAAGAGCTGGTGATCGTTGCGAGCGCCGGGCATCCGCCCATCACTGCCAAAAACAGCGAACCTCCACGCGCCATCGTGGCATTCGAAAAAGGTTGCCCGCATCGCGCGCGGCTGGAAGCCTGGTATCTCCTTAAAAACAGCATGCCGGCGCAGACCATTGAAATCACGTCCTACCATGCCATGCTGGGGTGCGTGGTGGTGGGGATGGGGATTTCGCTGGTGCCGCGCAGCGTGCTGGCGACTTTTCCAGAGATGGGTCGGCTCAGCGTGCACGCATTGCCGCCGGGCAGCGACTGCGCGCAGATTGACCTGATCTGGCGCAAAGGGGCAAAGTCGCCCAAGGTCGAGGCCCTGCTTCGCGTCCTGAGACCGCCGGCATAGGACAATCCAGCTCCATGCATACGCGATTCATTCTGATCAACACCAGCCATGCCGGCAACGTCGGTGCCACCGCACGTGCCATGAAAGTCATGGGGTTCGGTGACCTCGTACTGGTGGCGCCGCGCTGGGCCAATGTGCTCAGGCGGGAGGAAACCATCCAGCGCGCCAGCGGTGCACTGGATGTGCTGAACAATGCACGCATCGTCGCCACGCTGGACGAGGCGCTGGACGGCATGACTCACCTTTGCGCCACCGCCATGACGCCGCGCGACTTCGGCCCGCCCACGCGGGCACCGCGCGAGCATTTCGCCGAGCTGCTGGGCACTGCCGATCTACTATCAAAAAGAGAGCTGACTGCGCCCGGCGGACAAGGGCTGGAGGCCGATTTGGCTTCCAAGCCCGAAGGTGTGGCCTTTTTGTTCGGTTCCGAGCGCTTTGGCATGCAGAACGAGGACGTCTACCGTTGCCATGTGGCGCTGAGCATCCCGACCGACCCGAAGTTCGGCTCGCTCAACCTAGCCGCCGCTGTGCAATTGATCGCCTATGACTGGCGCCAGGCGCTGGGCGGCTTTGCCGTGCAGGAAGCAACGGCTGAGCATCGGCTGGCCGATGCAGCCGAAGTGGCGGGCATGCTGGGGCACTGGGAATGCGCGCTGGCCGATATCGGTTTTCTGGACCCGGCTTCGCCCAAGAAACTGATGCCGCGCCTGAACCAGCTCTTCAACCGGGCGCAACTGAGCCCGGAAGAGATCCACATCCTGCGCGGTGTGGCCAAGGCCATGAGCCAAAAAGCCCTGGCAGCCAGCGGCCAAACGGCCACGCCAGCAGAGACGACCGCCAAGCCATAAACTCGCAGCATGTTTTCCCGACTTCGCTCCGACATCCAGTGCATCCTCGACCGCGACCCTGCCGCGCGCAGCACCTGGGAGGTGCTGACCTGCTACCCGGGCCTGCACGCCATCCTGCTGCACCGGCTGGCACACGCCTGCTGGACGAGCGGCCTCAAATGGCTGGGCCGCTTTATCTCGCACATCTCGCGCTGGCTGACGGGCATTGAAATCCATCCCGGTGCCGTCATCGGCGAACGCGTGTTTTTCGACCATGCCATGGGGGTGGTGGTCGGCGAAACCGCCGAAATCGGCGACGGCTGCACGATTTACCAGGGCGTGACGCTGGGCGGCACCTCGCTCTACAAGGGCACCAAGCGGCACCCGACCCTGGGCAAGGACGTGGTGGTGAGTGCCGGCGCCAAGGTGCTGGGCGGTTTCCTGGTCGGCGACGGCGCCAAAATCGGCAGCAACGCGGTGGTGATCAAGCCCGTGCCTGCCGGGGCCACGGCAGTCGGCATTCCGGCGCGCATCATTCTGTCAAAAACCGGTGAAAGCGCTGACGTCACGACCACGCAATTCTCGGCCTACGGCATCACACTGGAGGATGATCCGGTGTCCCAGGCGATGAAGGGCCTGATCGACAACGCCTCCTCGCAGGAGCACCAGATTGCGCTGCTCTGGCAGGCGATCGAGAAGCTGTCTGAAAGCGGCAAGTCGCACCGCGACTGCGTGCCGGACGATGCGGCTTTGCAGGAAACCTTTGAGGCTGAGAAGCTGAATCAGTTGATGGGGAAGTAGGCGTCTCTGACGGTTTTCGTCATTCCGGACCGGCAGCAAGTCGGGTGTGTCCGGCTTATTTGCAAACTGCAAACTTCAGGATGAAGAAACCCATCCTCTTTCAGCGACTTCGAGAGATTTCTACGCCGCCGAATTGGAGGGTACTAGACCGAAGCCCAGAACACCGCAAACCAGTCTTTCGGATCGGTCCAGTAGCTGATCTGCGTGAAGCCGGCACGTCGCAGCAGCGCCGTCATGGAAGCGACGGTGTATTTGCATGAGTTTTCGGTGTGGATCCGTTCGCCGCCGCGGAAAGCCCGTTCACCTCCTGGCCAGCGAACCATCAGGTTGCGCTGGGCCTGCAGGTACATCTCGATGCGGGATTCGGTTTCGTTGAAAAGTGCCAGATGGCGCCACTGGTGCACATCGAAGTCGCTGCCCAGCAACGTGTTGACGTGGCGCAGCAGGTTTTTGTTGAAGGCCGCCGTCACGCCCAGCGCGTCGTCATAAGCCGCCTCCAGGGTGGCCTTGTCTTTCACGAGGTCGATGCCCAGCAGCAGGCCGCGTGCGGCTCCCTGTGCCGGGTCGACCATCTGCTGCAAAAAAGACAGCGCCTGGTCGGGTGAAAAATTCCCCAGGCTGGAGCCCGGGTAGAAGAAAACGCGGTCGCGACGCTGGACCTGGGGCGGTAGCGCCAGCCCGGCAGAAAAGTCCATGCCTATGCCCACAATATCCAGAGCGGGGAAGGTGGTTTGCACCTGTTCGGCGGCATCCCGCAGGAAATCCGCCGAGATGTCGACCGGCACATACTGCTTTGGCTTCAGGTAGGGAATCAGCCGTGTGGCCTTCGCACAGTTGCCTGCACCCAGGTCAATCAGGCAGGGCTGTTTGATGCCGGCACTTGCCAGGGTAGCGGCGATGTCCCGATAGGCTGTGTCGAAAATGCCGGCCTCGGTACGCGTCGGGTAATACTCGTCGAGCTGGGTGATGGTTTCGAACAGCCGGGAGCCGAGCGCATCGTAAAAATACTTGGGCGCAACACTGGCAGCCACGGCGTTCAGGCCTTCGGCCAGTTCTCGCGCCGCATCGGGAGCCGGGCCTTGCGCGGATTCCTGGTGGCAGTTGATGAACTGGGGCGACGCAGGGGCGAGAGCCAGCTTGGGGCGTTTGAGGGGGGCGTTCAAAATGGGTTCAGCAGGTGCTGCATGTGGTTCGTCAATTTACTTGAATGATGCGCCTGCCTTTGTAGGACAGTTTCTCTTTGCATGCCTTGGGACAATTGCGCCTGATTTTCGGCCCGTACCAGATGCCCTGTGTATCACGGTGTTCATTCTCCCCTGCTAAGCTTGGTCGCATCCATGGCTTCCTTCTTACACCCCCAGGCGTTCCGGCGCCATTTTTTGCAAGGCATTGCGCTGGCCGGCACGTCGCTTCTACTGGGACGGCAAGCGCTTGCTGCCGGTGAGGTGGCCTACACCGTGTCGCCCTGGCAAGGCGCCGTGCCACCGCTGCAGGCTGTCGATACCCAGGGGAAAACCTGGCGGCTCGATGACCTCAAGGGCCGCGCGGTGCTGCTCAACTTCTGGGCCAGCTGGTGCGAACCCTGCCGCGCCGAAATGCCCACGCTGCAGCAAGTCGCCGACCTGTATGGTTCCGACAAGCTGCTGGTGCTGGCCATCAACTTCAAGGAGCACCCGGCACGCGCTATCCAGTTTGCGGCCAGTACCGGTTTGACCGTTCCTGTATTGCTCGATTCACAAGGGCTGACCGCCAAGGCCTGGGGCGTGAAGGTTTTTCCCACCACCATGCTGGTGGATCGCCGTGGCCTGCCCTACCGGCGGGTGCAGGGCGAGGTTGACTGGACAGGAGCAGCCGCCACAGGGTGGCTGGAGGCCTTGCTCAAGCAGTAGGCGAACCGGCCCTGGTTAGTTGAGCGACCGAGGGGTCTTCTCCCTATCAGCCAGGGCCGCGGATCTGGCTTTGCCAGTCCGCAGGCGCAGCGGCCCCCTCGGGGGGCAGCGAGGACACGAAGTGCCGAGCGTGGGGGCCTTATTCCTCGGGCAGAACCAGGTCGGCAGTCCCCGGGCAAACCCAGCGCGCAAACTCGCGCGTGGTGTCCAGGCAACCGCCGTCTTGATACACACCTCGCGGTTCGCGGTACCGCTGCATCAGCGAGAGTATGCGTTCCACCTCACCCTCGTTGTCCTGCGCTGCGGCCACCATGGTTTCGACTTTGGCTTCGTCGATGCGCTGTTCGCCCTCTGCATCGAGGAACAGGGCATGGCGCCACTGGTAGATCTCTACGCACTTGCTGGCCAGGGTGAAGGGCTGTTCGCGCTTCCAGAAATTGCTGAACAGGCCTCCCCCCAGGTAGATTACCCACGAACCTTCGTAGCCCGACGCGTCAGCCGAGGGTTCATCGGGATTGCGAAACCATGTCCTGTCGCCCGGCACGAAATAGCGTGGCGGCAACGGGGCGTCCATGGACCCCTGCTCGCGCAGGAAAACATCGTGAAAGCGGCCTGACATGATGGGGCGCTCGGTCCACAGCGCCTGCAGCTGCGCATAAAGGACGGGGTTGCAGCGTGTGAGTTCCTCGGCAATGCCCAGCAGGATCACGTATTCCGTGGCGCGGTAGCAGGAAAATGAATACAGCGTGCCGGACACGTCCGGCTGCGTGGCCTTGGCAAGGGCTCTGAGCAGCGACACGCCGGGTCGTATGACAAAACCGAAGTCTTCCCTGTAGGTCCAGCAGTCTTCGGGCCTTTCCGCCTGGCTGGTGTGAAAGGCCAGGCTGGTCCTGCGTGCGGCCTGTGCGATGTTGTGGCGGATGCGTACGGCAGATACCAGTTCATCCACGCTGGGAAATTCGAAGGCGACCGGCCCCATCAGCATGGACAGCACAATCTCGCGCATCAGGCCGGCGCTCTGTCGTCCGGAGTCGAGCTGGAGGGTGTGGCTCAGCGCCAGGGTGTCATAACCCGGCGCCCACGCGTCAGCCTGCTTTGCGTCGAGCCTGAACTGCTGGTAAGGTCCCGCGGCATCCATGCCTTCCGTGCTGTGCACGCAGTGCGCCAGGTCCAGCACGCCCAGCTGCGACAACACGGATTGCCGAATGGCTTCGAGCCCCTGGCCGGCGCCCCCGCGCAGCAGGATGCCTTGCGGATCCGTTGGTTGTTTGCCCGATTTCCCCATGCCATCGCCTCCGCCGTTCAGTCTTTTATCGTGGGAGCATGCAACTCCGGCGGCGCACACGACGCAGGGCTGCCGGATAAATATAACCGACGCCCCGCACAGTGAAAGCGGCCATAATTGCCCCGCGGTACTGGGTTTTCCCTGTGTCGCATGGACATCCCGGTGCACTTTCACATGCCTGGCCACGTCTGCCTACCCACTTTCCGGAGTTCTCTTGATGACCACCGTACGCCGTACCTTTCTCAAAAATGCCGCCGCTGCCTCTGTGGCCGCTGCATTTCCTGCAATCCATTTCGCGCAAACCCCGGCTCGCCGCAACTTCGCCCCGCAAAGCGGCGCGTGGCGAACCTTTGACGTGACAACGCGCGTTGACATCGTCAAACCACAGGGTGTGACCAAGGTCTGGCTGCCGATTCCCTCGGTCAACAGCGACTACCAGCACTCGCAGGGCAACAGCTTTTCCAGCAACGGCGCGACCGACCTGACCGACGATGGTGTGGATGGCGCGAAGATGCTGTACGTTGAATTCCCCGCAGGCCTGGCGCAACCTTTTGTCGAGTTGACAAGCCGCGTGCAGACCCAGGGCCGCGCCATTGACTGGGCGCACAAGACCGCAGTGCGGGAAGACGCGGACACCCTGCGTTATTTCACGCGTCCGACCAAATTCCTGCCGACCGACGGCATTGTCCGCACAACGGCGCAAAAAGCCGTCGGCAATGCAAAAACCGATGTCGAAAAAACACGGAGGATCTACGACTGGATCGTGGCCAACACTTACCGTGACCCCAAGGTGCGCGGCTGCGGCGAAGGCGACATCAAGACCATGCTGGAGACCGGCAACCTCGGCGGCAAGTGCGCCGACCTGAATGCGTTGTTCGTTGGCCTGTGCCGCTCGGTGGGCATCCCGGCGCGTGATGTGTACGGCATTCGCCTCGTGCCTTCAGCCTTCGGCTACAAGGAGCTCAGCGGCAACCCGGCCAGCCTCAAGGGCGCGCAGCACTGCCGCTCCGAAGTTTTCCTCAAGGGTTACGGCTGGGTGGCCATGGACCCGGCTGATGTGGCGAAAGTGATGCGCCTCGAAACGGCAGACTGGATCAAGAACACCACCGACCCGGTGGTCGCGCCCGTCAACAAGGCGCTGTTCGGCGGCTGGGAAGGCAATTGGATGGCCTACAACACCGCACACGACATTGCGTTGCCGAGCTCGAAGCTGGAGAAGCTGGGCTTTTTCATGTACCCGGTGGGCGAAAACGCCGCCGGCCGTTTTGACTCTTACACACCGGATGATTTCAAGTACCAGATCACGGCGAAAGAGATCTCGACCTGACGATCATTCGCTTACAGACGAATATGGGGATGAATGAAATCCGACATTCTGGACATTCTGGTTACCTGGCGGCCGAGCATTTCGCCCTCAAGTAGTTTGGTCAAGTGGACAATGGCTTGCATCTGAGTCTCTCCATAGAGTTGCTAAACGGAGCGGCGAGTTCGTTCCCCAACCGCTCGCCCATCCAGCAAACCGGCCAGAGCCCAGAGCCGAGAGTCGACACAGGCGGGATAACTCACATTGTTGAGTGATAGAGTTGTTGTGCAAGTTAGTTTGCGTAAAAAGTGGGAATTTTCGAAAAAAATAGTTTGCCCCGCATCGTGACGGGGTAAAACCAATATTTTTTGGCAATAGCCGACCCTGCGGCGGGTTGGGTTGTTATGTGAGGGTGGCTTGAGCAACATGTTGTGCTGATGGCGTTACCCTATTTTGCCGAGTCGCAACTGGCGATTCGTCTTGCCGGAAGTACAAGTAAACCACTCCCAAATTGGTTTATGTGCAAGAGTCTCCGGAGGAGATGGCCTCTTCGGGCGTGCTTTTGTTACCTTGAGAATGCCGGTTGTCAGCATTTGTGTACTGTGAGGCGACAGGGTGATGCGCAACCAGTGCGCTACGCGCGCTGCGAAAGTCAAGAATAGTGCCCTATGGTCCCGCGTTGGTAGGGTGTTCGAGTCGCTGGTTTTGCTCCAACAGGTCAACCAGCCACCCGGACCAAGGGCCTTCCGGGTCGCGTGCCAAGCTGCTTAGGAGCGAGGACGCACGATCCCTGATGCCGGGCTCCATATCGGATAGCGCCTGCACCAGGGTTTGAATCGCAAGGGCGGGGGAGATGATCTGGTAGTGGGTATGGGGTTCCTCCGCTCGAGCATGGTTCTGTTTATTCAGATCCTGATCTTGTTGAGCTGGTGGAACAGAGTATTGACCGGCTAATAGCGTGTCCGAAGTGGTCCCCATAGCCTGCGCGAGCGCGTACAGGTAGTGTGGGCGCCTGTCGCCAGCATTCTCAAGCTGCGTGAGTTTCTGTCGGCTCACGGCCGTTTTCTGATGTTTGCTGACTTCTTGCGCCATACGCGTGTAAGTCCAACCCTTCCAAATCCGGAATTCTTTTGCCTGCGTCCCAATTGTTTTCATAGCAAAAGATTTTGCACTTCTTGATGGCAACTTAGTTTGCTATATAGTTGGCAAATAAATTTGCGGAGGTGCTGATAATGGGGCAAAAAACTGGCATCCAGCGGGCTGTCGAGTTGTTCGGAAACAGTCCGACGAAACTTGCTGTTGCAGTTGGTAACGGGGTGGTGAGGCAGCACATTGAGCACTGGTTAAGCGTTGGGCGCGTGCCGGCTGAAAAATGCCCGGAAGTAGCGGTGACCACCGGCGTTGCTCTCGAAGAACTGAACGATAAGGTGAACTGGGGTCTGGTGCGCGGCGAGCCGGCGGCCCAAAAAAAAGGCGCGCCAATGGTTCGCTCCATTGAATCGCTCACACGAAATGAAATACGCGAACTTGCCCAATCCGCGGCAGCGCGGCGGGATGCAAAAGCCAACCCCTTTCTACAGGGCTCTTTCAAGTATTCGCAATTCCAAAACGACTACTGGCGAGCCATTGGCAAGCTCGTTGGGTAGGCTTTCTAAACGCCCCACTGCGGAGGCTTTCGGCAGGCTTCAAGAGGGTGAACAAGCAGACTTTCTGATTGCACAGCGCCAAATGACCAAGTCATTTGGCGCTGTGCCGGCTTCGGCCGAGAAGGCGGAGTTGTTAAACCCAGCACGGCTTTACGGCACGCTTTCGTCAGAGGGCAACCCTGCTCTGGGTAGTCTGCGAGTCTCGAAATCAAAGTGAAGGAAATACGGCTTGCTGTTCAACCGCAGCTGGCGTCGCAGAGACGTTGCGGCGCCGGTGGCAGGTTCAAGCAGCGGCGGCTCTCGAAGTGCCTCGATTCCCCGGTGATTGGGTCGGCAAATGCGATAGCCTGCGCCAGCAACTGCAACGGATAGCGGTAGTCGTCATCCGGTATGTGTTGCACTGGCGGATACATCCGGTCATTGACGAGAGGCAGGCCCAGTGCGTTCATATGCACGCGCAACTGGTGTTTTTTTCCCGTCACCGGGCTTAGCGCATACAACGCTGTCTCGCCCCGAACTTCAATCACATCGACATGCGTTTGGCTGTTGGGCTCGCCCACCACTTCACGCTGGCGGAAGAAGGGTTGGTCGGGGGCGATGCGGCTTTCGCGCGTGAGCGGGAAGCCGATATCACCGCGCCACGGCGCGACGGCCTGGTAGCGCTTGGTCACTTCATGCCGTCTGAACAGCGCCTGGTAGGCATCGCGTTCTGAGGGTTGCACGGAAAACAGCACCAAGCCCGCCGTTTCGCGGTCGATCCGGTGAATCGGAATCAACCCGTCGATGCCCAGCCGGTTTTTCAGACGGACCAGCAGCGTCTCCTGCAGGTAGTGGCCCGACGGCGTGACCGGCAGGAAATGCGGCTTGTCGGCCACCACCAAGTGTTCGTCCTGGTATAGCACGGTTTCTTCGAACGGAATGCGGACCTCCTCGTCCAGCGCACGGTAGTAGTACACCCGCATATAGCCGCGGTAGGTGCGGTCGGCGCTGACTTTTTCGCCAAATTCATCGGCCACCAAGCCATCTTGCATTCGCTGCAGCCACACCTCGCGCGCGATGGCGGGAAAGCGTTCGACCAAAAAATCGGTGATGGTCGGCCAATTGCCTGCGGGCAGGCCGACGCAGCTCGGGCTGACACCGTTGCGATTCGGCAAGCCGTGCAGACCGAGCCTGTGGGTGTTGCTCATGGCGCCGGGCTCACCTGGCTTCAAACACGAACGAAAACCACATCCCAGACACCGTGCCCGAGCTTGATGCCGCGGTTTTCAAACTTGGTCAGCGGCCGGTAGTCGGGCTTGGGCGCATAACCGTCGGCACTGTCCGCCGTGTTTTTCAGCAAAAGTTCTGCCTTGAGCACCTCAAGAATCTGCTCGGCGTAAGGTTGCCAGTCGGTGGCGCAATGCAGATAGCCCGCCGGCTTGAGGCGGGAAACCAGTTTGGCCACCAGCGGTCCCTGGATCAGCCGGCGCTTGTTGTGCTTTTTCTTGTGCCAGGGATCGGGGAAAAAGATGTGCACGCCATCGAGGCTGCCAGGCACCAGCATGTGGTCCAGCACTTGCACCGCGTCGTGCTGCAGGATGCGGATGTTGTTCAATCCTTGCTCAGTGATTCGCTTGAGCAGCGCGCCGACGCCCGGGGTGTGCACTTCGCAGCAGAGGAAGTTTTTCTCCGGCAGCAAAGCCGCAATCTGTGCAGTGGCTTCGCCCATGCCAAAGCCGATCTCCAGGATCGTCGGTGCGGCACGTCCGAAGGCGGCTTCGATGTCCAGTGGCGCTGCCGAATAAGGCAAGAGGAACTTCGGCCCCGCGTCGGCAAAAGCCTTGGCCTGGCCGGCGGTGGTGCGGCCGGTACGCAGGACAAAGCTGCGGATGGTGCGCAGGTGGCTGGCGTCAGGTGAAGCGCCTTCTGGCGGAGCGGGCGGCGGAGTAGGGGATTCAATCACCGGTCAATTTTAGTCGCCCGGTCCAGAGCGGCACCGCTTGCTGCAGCCAGTCAGCCGGCGTCCGCGCAGGCAGGCCTGCGGGAAGCCCGAGAACCTGCCCGGCCTGGTCCAGTGCCTGCAGAGGCTGGCTGGCGTCCAGCGCCGTGGCACCGTTTTGCTTGGACAGTTTTTCCCCGTTGGCACCGAGCACCAGCGGCGTGTGCAGGTAACGCAGCAAGGGCAGGCCCAAGGCTCGCTGAAGCAGAACCTGCCGCGCGGTGTTGTCAGCCAGGTCTTCACCGCGCACCACATCGGTGATGCCTTGGGCGCCGTCGTCCACCACGACCGCCAGCTGGTAGGCCCAGAGGCCGTCGGCACGCTTGAGCACAAAGTCACCCACCGCCTGCGCGACGTTTTGCTGTTGTGGCCCGAGCCGGCGATCCTGCCAGTGAAGCAGCTGTTCCGCTATTGAATCAGGAGCTGACTGTTCCCGTTCCATAAGGGCTGAATGCCGATTTTGTTCAATACTTCCGGTGAAAAAGCGCCAGGCGCGCGCAGGGCGGCCCTGCAGACCCCCGCGACAGGTCCCCGGATAAACCAGTTCGCCATGGCGTGGCCGCAGCTGGCCGCGGTCGGCAAGTGCCCGCGCAATGTCCTGCCGTGTGCAGGCGCAGGGGTAGGCGAGGCGCGAGGCCATCAGCTGGTCCAGTGCGGCCTGGTACTGGGCGCTGCGCTGTGATTGATAGAGCGGCGGCGCATCCGGCACAAGGCCGCAGGCGGCCAACTGCTGGAGGATGAGGGTATCTGCACCGGGCACGCAGCGCGGCGTGTCGATGTCCTCGATGCGAACCAGCCAGCGGCCCTGATGGGCCCGTGCGTCCAGCCAGCTGGCCAGTGCCGCAACGAGAGAGCCCGCATGCAGCGGCCCGGTGGGCGAAGGGGCAAAACGACCGACGTAGCGAGCTGGAAGACCGTGGACAGAAATTTGCAATGTATTTTTCCCTTCAAGCAGGGGCCGCGGGACTGGCTTTGCCAGACCGCAGGCGCAGCGGCCCCCTCGGGGGGCAGGGCGCTACACGCAGTGAGCAACCGTGGGGGCTAACAGACCGCCAAGGCCATTTCAAGACCCGACACAAAAGCGTCTTCCACCCGGTGGCCCAGGCACCAGTCGCCGCAGGCGCCGATGCCCAGCTTGGCGTCCAGCAGATGGGATTGGCGCAGGGGTTCGATGGTTTGTGCGTGACGCCAGCGGTGCACGGCCGCATGGCTGGGCTGGGCCCGGATGCCGGTGACTTCGGTGAAGGCCTTGAGCAGCTTGGCCTTGACGCGCTCGTCGTCATCCTCCAGATGGCGTTCGGACCATTCCGGGCTGGCCTGCACGGTCCAGCGCTCGATGGCGCTGCGTCCTGGCTTGGACGATTCGCGTGCCAGCCAGGCGATGCGGTGGTGGGTGCTGCGTGCTGCATTCCAGTGCGGGCCCAGATGCGGCAGGGTGGGTTGCATGGCCTGCGGGAAGGCCAGCATCAGCGTCCAGCAGGGGGCAATGGCGATGCCTGCCAGTACGGGCATCAAGGCCTTGCCCTGCTGGGAACTCAGCAGCAGGGCGTGGGCCTGCGGTGCCGGCACGGCCAGGACCACCGCATCAAAGCCGGAATACACCCGGCTGCTGGCACCCGGGCCTTCTGTCTGCAGCTGCCAGCGCTCGGGGTGCAGCTTGTCCCGCTCCATGCGGATGACCTGGGTTTCCAGCGTCAGCGCGCCGGCCGCGTCCAGTGGCTGGGCCCATTGCTGGAGCAGCGCGTTCATCCCCGGTGTGGCTACCCAATGCGCTTCCTTGGGCGGCAGCGAGGCAGCCACCACGCGGCCTGCCTCGTCGAGGATGCGCACGGTGTTGGCGCTCCAGGGGCGGACCAGGCCCGGGCTGGTGGCCAGGGCTTTTTCGAAGCGCGTGTCGCGCACGGTGAAGTACTGGGTGCCGTGGTCGAAGCCGCCGAACTCGGTGCTGCAGGTGGCCATGCGGCCGCCAGGGCTACGGCTTTTCTCGAATACCGTCACGCGGTGGCCCGCCTGCACCAGGGTGCGGGCGCAGGCGATGCCCGCCATGCCCGCGCCAACCACAGCGATATGGCGTTGCACGGAAGCGGCGGCAGACGCAGGGCGGGATTTTTTGGTCATGTCTTGTACTTTTTATCGGTTGATCAGGGAAGGAACATTCATGTGTTTTGCACTGCGGGCTTCGTACAATTTTCGCAGCCCGGCATCCAGATGAATACAAATCATGGTGACACTCTACACGCTGGCGCCGGAGCGGCGCCAGGCACCGGCATTTTTAAACGCCATGTTCGCGCTCCAGGAGCGCCTTTCGCGTCGCAGGTTTTTCCAGTTGGCCGAGCCACCACTGCAGGGCGCGGCCTTCGCTGCCGGCCGTTGTACGGTGCCAGGCATAACTGAGGGGGATCACACGCGCGGCCCGCTGCACGCGTTTTTCCACCAGCCGTCCCGTGGCGATATGCGGCCGTGCAAGGTATTCAGGCAAGAAGCCGCCGCCCAGGCCGCGCAGCTGCGCGTCGAGTTTTTCCTGCATGCCGGGCACGGTGAAGATGTCCTGGCCGCCCAGCAGGCCGACGGTGACGCCGCTGCCGCGCTGCACCGAATCGGCGACCGCAACGGCGCGGTGCGGCATGAGCATCGCGTCGGTGACGGGTTCGGTGGCCTGCGCCAGCGGGTGATGCGGCGCGACGGCATAGATGAAATGAATGCTGCCCAGCGGCTTGCCTTGCACTGATTTATGGAAGCCGGGCTCGATGGCCACACCAATGGACAGGTCGGCCTGGCCCGACGTGAGGGCTTCCAGCGTGCCGGAGAGTGCTTCTTCCCGAAGGCGCAGGCGGGTCGGCGGGTTCAGTGCAAAAAAGGCCTCGCACAGCTCCATCATGGTGGTGCGCGAGATCACGCTGTCCACTGCCAGGGTCAGCTGCGGCTCCCAGCCGGTGGCCACGCGTTTGACGCGGTTGGCGACAGCGTCGAGTTCGGCCAGCAGGCGGTTGCCTTCACGCAGCAGTTCCTTGCCGGCTTCGGTCAACCTGGCCTGCCGCGAGGAGCGGTCGAACAGCAGCACGTCCAGGGCGTCTTCCACCTGCCGGATGCGGTAGGTCAGCGCGCTGGGAACCACGCCCAGCTCGCGCGCCGCCGCTGCCATGCTGCCGGTGCGGTGCACGGTTCCAATCAGGCCTATGGTCTCGGGCGTCAGGGCATCGCGTACCCGGTTGTTGATCATTGCCATGGTGATAATTCAAATAATTTGAATGATGCCATCAAACAACTGCAATGAACAGGGCTGCAGCGGGGCCTATATTGGAGGCATTGCAAACGCACCTTGAAAGGAGCACACGATGATGAACAAAAGATCTTCCGGCGAACGCGGCTATGCCGACCATGGCTGGCTCAAGTCATTTCATTCCTTCTCGTTTGCCGGCTACTACGATCCGGCCCACATGGGTTTTGGCAACCTGCGGGTGATCAATGAAGACCGCATTGCAGCCGGCCGTGGGTTTGGCACGCACGGCCACCGGGACATGGAAATCATCAGTTATGTGTTGAGCGGCGAGCTGGCGCACCAGGACAGTATCGGCAACATCAAGGGCATTCCGCCGGGCGACGTGCAGCGCATGAGTGCAGGCACCGGTGTGCAGCACAGCGAATTCAACCATGCCGAAGGCCAGACCACGCATTTCCTGCAGATCTGGATTGAACCCAACGTGACGGGCATTCCGCCCGGCTACGAGCAAAAGACCTTTCCCGAAAGTGAAAAGCGCGGCACACTGCGGCTCGTGGCATCCCCCGACGGGGCCCAGGATTCGGTGACTGTGCACGCCGATGCCAGGCTTTATGCAGGCCTGTTCGATGGCGATGAAACTGCTGAAATGGCACTGAATCCGCAGCGCAAGACGTATGTACATCTGGTGCGCGGGGAACTCCAGGTCAACGGACAGCCTCTGAGTGCAGGCGATGCGTTCAAGCTGGAAGCCGAAAGCCGGCTGCAGCTGTCCCATGGCAAGGCGGCCGAGGTGCTCGTGTTCGATCTCGCTGGCTGAACCGGAAAGCCCGGCACTTGCACCGCTGGGCGCTTCGGTTCATTATTTTTCTTTCATCACTTCAACAAAAAGGATTCACCATGCTCAACTCACTGCAAAACCCGTTCTCCCTCCTTGGTCGCATACTGATTGCCCTGCTGTTTATTCCAGCCGGCTTCAGCAAGATTGGCGGCTTTACCGGCACCGTGGGCTATATCGCTTCCAAGGGCGTACCCCTTCCGGAAGTGGCAGCAGCGATCGCCATCGCGGTTGAACTGGGCCTGGGCCTGCTGCTGCTGGTCGGCTTCCAGACCCGCTGGGCGGCGCTGGGCATTGCCGTGTTCACCGCAGTCATCACCTTCATCTTCCACGCTTTCTGGGTCGACCCCGCACAGTCCCAGGCCTTCTTCAAGAACATCGCCGTGGTCGGCGGCCTGCTGACCATCGCAGCCTGGGGTGCTGGTGCCTGGAGCGTGGACGGCCAGAGCAAAGGCTGATCGCGACGCCATTGAGATTTGCAGGCCGGCTTTCCAGCCGGCCTTTCTGTTTTTCTTCCAGATCAAGGACGCGCAATGACAAGTGTCATCGTTGTTTATCACTCCGGTTATGGGCATACCCAGCGCATGGCGCAGGCCATTGCTGAAGGCGCAGGTGCCCGGCTGCTGGCCATCGACGCCGACGGCAATCTTCCCGCGGGAGGCTGGGAACAACTGAAAGCTGCCGAGGCCATCATCTTTGGTTCGCCCACTTACATGGGTAGCGTTAGCTGGCAGTTCAAGAAGTTTGCCGACGATTCGTCCAAACCCTGGTTTAACCAGGAGTGGAAAGACAAGCTGGCGGCCGGCTTCACCAACAGCGCTGGCATGAACGGTGACAAGCAGGGCACGCTCACCACGCTGTTTACGCTGGCGATGCAGCATGGCATGCTGTGGGTCAGCCAGGGCCTCATGCCGTCCAATGCCAAAGCGGCAAAGCGCGATGACATCAACTACCTGGTGTCCTATAGCGGGGCGATTGCGCAATCGCCTTCCGATGCAGGGGCCAGCGAGATGGCCGCGGGCGACCTTGAGACGGCCAGGCTGTTCGGCAAACGCGTGGCCGATGTGGCCGCAAGATTCCATGCCTGACCCTGTTTGGGGAACAACCCTCTGGAGACACTGCCATGCCTGTTGAACTGAAGCTGACCGGACACGAGAAGGACCTGGGTGGCGGTTTCCGTGTGCGCCGCCTGCTGCCGGCCGCACAGCGGCAGTCGGTAGGCCCCTTCCTGTTTTTTGATCATTTTGGTCCGGTTACGGTGGCACCCGGGGCGGCGCATGACGTGCGGCCGCATCCGCATATCGGCCTGGCAACAGTGACCTACCTGTTCGAAGGCGCCATCATGCACCGTGACAGTCTGGGTTTCAGCCAGCGCATAGAACCCGGCGCCATCAACTGGATGACGGCGGGGCGCGGCATTGTGCATTCAGAGCGTGCGCCCGAGGAATGGAAGGACAGGGAATACGTCAATCACGGCATCCAGCTGTGGGCGGCCCTGCCGCATGAGCAGGAGGAAGTTGCGCCGGATTTTGTGCACACGCCGGCAAGCGCCATCCCCGAGGTGCGGGTGGGCGGCGCAAAGGTCCGGGTGCTGGTTGGCGAGGCGTTTGGCCAGAGTTCACCGGTCAGGACTTTCTCGACAACGGTGTATCTTGACGTGCAACTGGCCGCGGGTGCCGTCTTTGAATTGCCGCCGCTGGCCCGGGAACTGGCGCTGTATGCCGTGGATGGCCCGGTGGTGGTCGACGGCGAACCGGTGGAGGCACACACGCTGACGCTGCTGGTGCCCAAGGCCACGGCGGCTGTTGTGGCCACCCGTGCGGTCCGGTTGATGGTGATAGGCGGCGATCCGCTGGATGGGCATCGCTTCATGTGGTGGAACTTTGTGTCCAGCCGCAAGGAGCGGATTGCGCAGGCCGCACAGGACTGGGAGCTGCAGGCCATGGGCCAGGTGGCAGGAGACACCGAATTGATTCCCTTGCCGGAGCGCAGGCTGATTCCGGACTGAGCTCTCCTCTGCGTCAGCGAGCCAGCATTACCCGATATCGCGTGCCAGGCGCAGCCCGCTGAACTGCCATTGGGCATCCGGCGGGAAAAAGTTGCGGTAGCTGGCGCGCACATGGCTTTGCGGCGTCGCACAGGAGCCGCCGCGCAGCACGAGCTGGTTGCACATGAACTTGCCGTTGTACTCGCCGACCAGTCCTTCCCAAGGCTTGTAGCCGGGATAGGGGTTGTAGTTGGACTGGGTCCACTCCCAGACGTCGCCAAACATCTGGGCCGGATGGCCTGTGCCGCGATGCTGCAATGCGATCGGGTGGTAGGCGCCGCTTTCAACAAAATTGCCTTCGGCCCGCAGCCCGGCCGGGCCCGGCACGCTGCGTGCAGCCAGCTCCCATTCGAACTCCGTCGGCAGGCGCGCCCCGGCCCAGCGCGCATAGGCATCGGCCTCGAAATAACTCAGGTGGCACACCGGCGTGTGCGCATCCACCTGCACCAGACCCTGCAGCGTGAAGTTCTGGAAACCGCCACCGTCGGCACGCGACTGCCAGTACAGCGGCAGGGCCGCCTGTTTTGTTTGCACCCAGTCCCAGCCCATGGACAGCCACAGTTCGGGGCGCTGGTAACCGCCATCCGCCATGAAAGCCATCATTTCGCCGTTGGTGACCAGGCGGCTGCCGATTTCGAACGGAGCGACATACGCCTTGTGGCGCGGCGTTTCGTTGTCGAAGGCAAACGGTCCGTCCAGGGCCGCGTCAAAACCATGCTCGAGCAAACCGCCCTCGAAGCTGTGCCACTGCAGGGGCTGTGGGCTGATGCCGGCCAGCGGCCATTGCTGCGCATAGCCCGGCCGTGCGGGATTGAAGGAGAGTGCATGTTTGATGTCCGTCAGCAGCAGCTCCTGGTGTTGCTGTTCATGCTGCAGGCCCAGTGTGACCAGTTGCTGGAGTTCATCGCGGGCAGGGCCGGCCGGTACCTGCTCCAGGACGTTCTGCACGCGTTCGTCGACCTGGGCGCGGTAAGCCAGCACCTGATTCAGGGCCGGGCGGCTGATCATGCCGCGCTGGGGGCGTGGATGCTTGGCACCGACACCGTTGTAGTAGCTGTTGAACAGCACCCGGAAGCCGGCGTCAAAGGGCTGGAAGTTCTTCTCGAAGCGCTCGAGAATGAAGGTCTCGAAAAACCAGGTGACATGGGCCAGGTGCCACTTGGTAGGGCTGGTGTCCGGCATGGACTGCAGCTGGCAGTCTTCGGCACTCAGCGGTTGTGCCAGACGTTCGGTCTGGCTGCGGACTTGCTGGAAGCGCTGGGCCAGGCTGGAGGTCCCGGCGGCGGCGTGGCGGGCGGCGGTGGGTGTGGGCATGGCGGCTCGATGCAAAAAAGGGGTGGAAGGGCGCTATGCCCCGAAAAACCTGTTCAGCTTTCCATGTCTTGCGGTGCCGGGCTGTCAGACGATGCCCCGACATTGACCCGGGGTTTCAATGTCGGGTCGACGGCGCGCCGCTCGTCGAAGACAAAACATTCTCCGTCAAAGTGGGCGTGGCCGCTTTCCTCGAAATATTTGAGGATGCCGCCGTCGAGCTGGAAGACATGTTCTACGCCGGCTTCGCGCATGAAGATGGCCGCCTTTTCGCAGCGTATGCCGCCGGTGCAGAAACTCACCACGGTTTTGCCATGGAGCACCTCCCGGTGCTGCAACAGGGCGCGCGGGAATTCGGTGAATTTGGTGATGCGCCAGTCGATGGCGTTTCGGAAGGTGCCCACATCCACCTCGAAGTCGTTGCGCGTGTCCAGCGTCACGACCGGGCGACCCTCATCGTCATAGCCGGCATCCAGCCAGCGCCGGAGCGTCGCGGCATTCACCGCCGGGGCCCGGCCGGCCGCGGGCTGGATCGCCGGGTGGTCCATGCGGATGATTTCCGGCTTGATCTTCACCAGCAGTTTGCGAAAGGGCTGGGCATGCGACCAGCTGTCCTTGGCCTGCAGGTCGGCAAAGCGGCTATCCCGCCGCAAGCCGACCAGAAAATCACGAATCGACGGCGCTGGGCCAGCCAAAAACAGATTGATACCCTCTTCTGCCAGCAGCACTGTGCCTTTGAGTTCCAGCTGGCGCAAAGTCTGGACAAGAGCCTGCTGCAACGCTTCCAGCTGATTCAGTTGGACAAATTTGTAGGCTGCAATATTCAGAACTTTCATGTTGCCCGAATTGTAGGAGGATGCTCTTAATTCAAGCCGGGGCCGCGGAACCGGCTTTGCCGGGCCGCAGGCGCAGCGGCCCTTTCCCAGTGAAAGGGGCAGGGAGCTGCCGCAGGCTCGTAGTGAGCGACCGTGGGGCCTAGAATGTTTCCATGTTTGTTCATTTACGCATTCACACCGAATTTTCAGTGGTCGATGGCACCAACCGCATCGATGAAATCGTGGCTACTGCCGCGGCCGACCGCCAGCCCGCCCTGGCCATCACCGACCTGAGCAACCTGTTTGGCACCGTCAAGTTCTACAAGGAGACCCGCGGTGCAGGGGTCAAGCCGCTGATAGGCGCAGACGTGTGGGTACAGGTGCCGGGCAAGGAAGCCGGCGCCGCACCGGCCAGGCTGCTGCTGCTGGTGCAAAACCGCCAGGGCTACCTGAACCTGTCGGAACTCATCACGCGGGCCTGGACCCGCGGCGTGGTGCGTGACCAGGCCGTCATCAGCCTGGAATGGCTGCAGGAGCTCGGCGAGGGCTTGATTGCCCTGTCGGGTGCGCAGGGTGGTGCCGTCGGGCAGGCGCTGGTGCAGGGCGACGGGCCGCGTGCGCTGGAATGCGCGCTGCATTTTGCAGGCCTGTTTCCGCACCGCTTTTACCTGGAGCTGCAGCGCGCCCAGCGCGCCGACGACGAGCAGCATGTGGCGGCGGCGGTGCAACTGGCCGCGCGGCTCAAGCTGCCGGTGGTGGCCACGCATCCGGTGCAGTTTCTGGGGTACGAGGATTACGAGGCCCATGAAGCGCGTGTTTGTATTGCCGAAGGCGAGATCCTCGGCAATGCGCGCCGTGTTCGCAAGTTCACGCGCGAACAGTATTTCAAGTCTTCGGAGCAAATGGCGAAGCTGTTCGCCGACCTGCCGTCGGCGCTGGCCAACACGCTGGAAATTGCCAAACGTTGCAACCTCAAGCTCGATCTCGGCAAACCCATGCTGCCCGAGTACCCGACGCCGGAAGTCAATGGCGTGCGCATGTCGCCTGACGAATATTTCCGCTACGCCTCTTTCGAAGGCCTGGAAGAGCGGCTCGCCCACCTGTATCCCAATGAAGTGGTGCGCAATGAAAAGCGGCCGCAGTACGCAGAGCGGCTGGAGTTCGAGATCAACACCATCCTGAAGATGGGTTTCCCGGGCTACTTCCTGATCGTGGGCGATTTCATCAACTGGGCCAAGAACAACGGCTGTCCGGTCGGGCCGGGCCGGGGCTCGGGCGCCGGCTCGCTGGTGGCTTATTCGCTGAAGATCACCGACCTGGACCCTTTGCAGTACAACTTGCTGTTCGAGCGTTTCCTGAACCCGGAGCGGGTGTCCATGCCCGACTTCGACATCGACTTCTGCCAGACCAACCGCGACCGCGTCATCGACTATGTGAAAGACAAGTACGGCCACGCCGCGGTCAGCCAGATCGTCACCTTCGGCACCATGGCGGCGCGCGCCGCAATTCGCGATGTGGGGCGCGTGCTCGATTTTTCGTATGGTTTTTGCGATGGCATTTCCAAGCTGGTGCCCAACAAGCCCGGCCAGGCAGTCACCCTGCAGCTGGTGCCAGCCGATCGCAAGAAAAACGACAAGATGGTGTACGCCCTGGAGGCCGAACCGGTGCTGGCCGAGCGGGAGGCGAAGGAAGAAGACGTGCGCACCCTGCTCGAGCTGGCGCGCAAGCTCGAAGGCCTGACGCGCAACGTCGGCATGCACGCCGGCGGCGTGCTGATTGCGCCGGGCAAGCTCACCGATTTCTGCCCGCTGTACCTGCAGCCCGGCAGCAGCTCGGCCGTGAGCCAGTTCGACAAGAACGACGTTGAGGCCATCGGCCTGGTCAAGTTCGACTTTTTGGGCCTGGCCACACTAACCATTCTCGAGTTGGCGCGCGAGTTCATCGTCCAGCGGCATCCGGCGCAAAAAGACTTCAAGTTCGAGAACCTGCCGCTGGACGACCAGCGTGTTTACGCGCTGTTTGCCGAGGGCAAGACCGAAGCCGTGTTCCAGTTTGAAAGTATCGGCATGCAGCGCATGCTGCGCGACGCCCGGCCGAACCGGCTGGAAGACCTGATCGCGATGAATGCACTGTACCGGCCGGGCCCGATGGACCTGATCCCGACTTACATCGCGCGCAAGCAGGGCAAGGAAACACCCGAATACCCGGACCCGCGGGTCAAGCCCATCCTGGAGGAGACCTACGGCATCATGGTCTATCAGGAGCAGGTGATGCAGACGGCGCAGATCCTGGGCGGCTACTCGCTGGGCGGCGCCGACATGCTGCGCCGCGCCATGGGTAAAAAAGACGAGAAGGAAATGGCCTCGCAGCGGGAAATTTTCCGCAAGGGTGCCGGCGTGAACGGCTTGTCGCAGGAAAAGGCCGACGAAGTTTTCGACTTGATGGAGAAGTTCGCCGGTTACGGCTTCAACAAGTCCCACTCTGCCGCCTACGCCTTGCTGGCGTATCACACCGCCTGGCTGAAGCGGCACTACACCGCCGAATTTTTCTGCGCCAACATGACGGTGGAAATGGGCGACACCGACAAGCTGAGAATTCTTTTCGGTGACGCGCAGAAGATGGGCATCAGCTTCGAATCGCCCGACGTCAACCGCGGCCACTACCGCTTCGAACCCATCAGCAACACCGGCATCCGCTACGGCCTGGGTGCGGTCAAGGGCACGGGTCAGCAGGCGATTGCCGCCATCGTCGCGGCGCGCGAAGAGGGTGGACCCTTCGCTTCGTTGTACGACTTCTGCCTGCGCGTCGACAAGACCAAAATGAACAAGCGCACGGTCGAGGCGCTGATCAAGGCCGGCGCTTTCGACAACCTGCAACTGAACCGCGCGTCGCTGCTGGCATCGGTGGACCGCGCTTTCGAGTTCGCCGCCCAGGCCGAAGCCAACGTCAACCAGGGCGGCCTGTTCGACATGGACTCGCATGCCGCGAGCACGCAGGAGCCGCCGCTGGTGGAGGCTGTGCCTTTTGGCGTGAAGGCGCGTCTGGTGCAGGAAAAAACCGCGATCGGCTTTTACCTGTCCGGCCACCTGTTCGATGAAGTCGAGACCGAGGTGCGGCAGTTCGTCAAACGCAAGATCGATGACCTGATCGACTCGCGCGACCAGACCTTGCTGGCGGCCATCGTCAGCGACTTGCGCGTGATCAACGGCAATCGCGGCAAGCTGATCATTTTCAAGCTCGACGACAAGACCGACACGCTGGAAGCTTCGGTGGACGAGGCTACCTTCAACGCAAACCGCAACCTGCTGAAGGACGACGAGCTGGTGATCGTGCAGGGCACATTGCAGCCGGCGTCAGAGCGCTTCGGCCGCCGCTTCAAGGTGACGCAGGTCTGGAGCCTGGAGTCCGCGCGCTGCCGTTTCGGCAAGTTCCTGCGCGTGGCCGTCAACGGCAGTGCGCCGGACGTGCAACGCATCGTGCGGGACTTTCCGCCGCGCAAGGAGATGTCGGAGCAGGGCGAAGTCCAGCGCGGCTTGCCGGTGCGACTGAGCCTCAAGCGGGACAGCGTGGTGGCCGAGCTGCAGCTCGGCGAGGCGGCCAAGTTCTTTCCGACCGACGCGGCATTGGCCAGCTGGATGGCCCAGGCCGACCAAGGGCAGGCGCAGATTGTTTATGAATGAAATCGGGCATTAGCCCTTATTCCACGGGCGCAAGCAGCTATTTTATTGATAGCGATTGAACCGGCCTGTGCTCAGTCTTTCGGGCGGAACTCCAGGATCATCGGTGTCGGAACCCGCCCGTCCACATCGCGCGGCATGGTTTCCGTGCGGATAATGGCCTTGATCACGGCCTCGTCCCAGGCCTTGTTGCCGCTGGACTTGAGCAGGCGCTGGCTGATGATGCTGCCGTCCAATGCCGTGCGCACTTCCACTTCCGCGGTCGGGTTTCCGGCAATGTCTTCGGTGAACACGATGTTGGGCTTGACCTTGGCGCGCACCTTGCCGCCGTAGCTGGCGGAAGGGCCACCGGCTTTTGGCGCTGAGCCTTTGGCGTCGGCTGCACCCGTGGCGCCCGCCATGCCCAAAGCCCGCTTGATGTTGTCCTGCCGCTGCTTTTCAGCGGCTGCGTCAGCGAGCTTCTGCTTTTCCTGTTCTTTCGGGTCTGGTTTTTTCGCTTCGGCTTTCTTGAGCTCTTCCGCCTTGCGTTTGGCCAGCTCTTCCTTGGCCTTCTGTTCTTTTTCCTTTTTGGCCTGAAGTTCTTTGAGCCTTTCCTGTTCCTTCTTGGCTTCTGCCAGTTCGGCTTCTTTTTTCTTCAGCTCGAGCTTGCGTTTTTTCTCGCGCTCCAGCGCAATGTCCACGTCCGGCGTGGGTGCCGGCGGCGGGGCTTTGACCACCGGTTCAGGTGCTCGCGGAGGAGGGGGCGGAGGCGGCGGTGGGGCTTCCACCAGCTTGGGGGCTGCTTCCTGCGGCACGCTGGACCACAGCTCGGCTTCGAAGGAGAGGTTGGGGTCGCTGTGTTTCCAGTTGATGCCCCAGGTCAGCGCAGCGATCAGCAGCAGATGAACCAGTACCGCCAGGCCGAAAGCCCGCAGCGCACCAGGGTCGCCGTGCGGGGCAAAGTCGAGACGGTCGGCGGCGCTGGGCATTGGGGGCTGAGCTAGTTACCGGTCTGCACCGAGAGGCCGACGCGCGCCACGTTGGCTTTCTGCAGCGCGTCCATGACCTTGACCACGGTTTCGTACTTGATGGATTTGTCGGCGCTGATCACCACCGGCGTGACCTGCTCGCCGGCCGGGACCGACGGCTGCAGACGCTTGACGGCGGCCCCGACCTCGCCGAGCTTGACGGGCGTGCTGGTGCCTGCGGACTTGATCTGGATGACTTCGTCCTTGCTGATCTCGATCTGGATCGGCTTGGGCGGCTGCCCTGGCGCCTTGCCCACCCTGGGCAGCGCAATCACGCTGGGGGTGATCAGCGGCGCCGTCACCATGAAGATGATGAGCAGCACCAGCATCACATCGATGAAGGGCACCATGTTGATTTCACTGATGGTGCGGCGACCGCGGCCGCGGGAGTTAACTGCCGGCATATGTTTTTCTCCTAGGCAGGCTGAAGCCTGAGGGCTCTTCAACCCAGCAGGGGCCGCGGAACCGGCTTTGCCGGGCCGCAGGCGCAGCGGCCCCCTCGGGGGGCAGCGCCTTACACGAAGTGAAAAGCGTGGGGGTCCACATGTCTAGTGGCCCGAGGGTGACGTTGCCCCGAGATTGCGTTGCAGGATGTTGGAGAACTCTTCGATGAAGGTCTCCAGCTTGTTGGCCACGCGATCGATGTCGTGGGCAAACCGGTTGTAGGCCACCACTGCCGGAATGGCGGCAAACAGGCCGATGGCCGTGGCCACCAGCGCTTCGGCGATGCCGGGTGCCACGCTCGACAGCGTGACCTGCTCCAGCGCGGCCAGGCCGGTGAAGGCGTGCATGATGCCCCAGACGGTGCCGAACAGGCCCACATAGGGCGAGACCGAACCCACCGTGGCCAGGAAGGACAGGTTGGCTTCCACCGCATCGACTTCGCGCTGGTAGCTGGCGCGCATGGCGCGGCGGGCGCCGTCCAGCAGGGTGCTGGGGTCGGCCATGCGGCGCTCGCGCAGCTTCTGGAACTCGCGCATGCCGCTGGCAAAAATACGTTCCATCGGGCCGCTGTGTTTGGCGTTCTGGGTGGCTGCGGCGTACAGGTCGTTCAGGCTGGTGCCGGACCAGAACTCACGGTCAAACTCGTCGTTGAGCGACTGGACGCGCTTGAGTGAAATGATCTTGCGGAAGATGGCAGCCCAGCTCGCAATCGACACGCCCACCAGCAAAGCCACCACGCCCTGGACCACCCAGCTGGCGTTGAGAATGAGGTTGACGATGGATAAATCCTGGTTCATGTTTTGGTTTCCAGACGGTCAAGGAGGTGAGCAGGAATTCTTGCAGGTTTCAGGCCGGCGGCCTCCACCCAGCCGATGCGTATCGTGCCCTCGCAGAGCAGCACCGGTGCCTGCTCTGATTTTAATAGCGCACTCTGCCCGATTATCAAGGACGCCCGGCCTTTTTCGATCAGGCGGGCAGTAACAATGAGTTCATCATCGAGGCGGGCAGGGCGGTGGTAGCGCACGGTGGTTTCCGTCACCACAAAGATGCCGCCGGTACTTTCGCGCAGGCGCTGCTGCTCGATGCCCAGTGATCTGAGCCACTCGGTGCGCGAACGTTCAAAAAATTTCAGGTAGTTGGCATAGAACACAATGCCGCCGGCGTCCGTGTCTTCCCAGTAAACACGCATCGGCCACTGGAAGACCTGGCCGGGCAGGCTCATGCCAGTACTGCCTTCAGCCGCGCCACCGCTTCCCGCAGCTGTTCCATCGAATTCGCCGTGGAGAACCGGATGTAGCGTTCGGGCGCATCGGTGCCGAAATCGCGACCGGGCGTCACTGCCAGGTGCGCGCGTTTCATCAGCTCAAACGCAAAGTCCCAGCTGCCGCTGACGCCTAGCCGGGCGGCGGCAGCGGTGCAGTCGGCATAGGCATAAAAGGCGCCGTCGGGCATCACTGGCACCGTCAGGCCCAGGCGGTTCAGTTCCGGGATGAAATAGTCGCGCCTGGCCTTGAACTCGGCGCGGCGCCGCTCGTACTCCGCCAGGCTCTCCGGCTCGAAACAGGCCAGCGCGGCGTGTTGTGCCACGGTGCTGGGGCAGATGAACAGGTTTTGTGCAATGCGTTCGATCACGGGCGCCAAGCTCTCGGGCACCACCAGCCAGCCCAGGCGCCAGCCCGTCATGTTGAAGTACTTGCTGAAGCTGTTGATGCTGATGATGTTGTCGCCCAGGCGGTCGGCCATGGCGAGTACGGTGTGGCCAAAACGCTCCTCGTAGCTCAGGCCCAGGTAGATCTCGTCGATCAGGGTGATGCCGCCGCGGCTGCTCACAAACTCGTGGATGCGCCGCAACTCTTCCGGCGCAATCGATGTGCCGGTCGGGTTGGACGGCGAGGCCAGCAGCACGCCGCGCGTCTTGTCCGTCCAGGCCGCCTGCACCTTGGCCGCGCTGAGCTGAAAACGTTCTTCGGCCGTGGTGGGAACCAGCACCGCGTTGCCGTCCGCAGCGCTGACAAAGTGGCGGTTGCAGGGGTAACTCGGGTCGGGCATCAGGATCTCGTCACCGGCTTCGATCAGCGCCAGGCAGGCCAGTTGCAGGGCCGCGGAAGCACCGGCGGTGATGATGATGCGGCCGGGCGCGACGTCGGCCTGGAAGCGCGTGCTGTACCAGCGGCTGATGCATTCGCGCAGCGGCTGCAGGCCGGTCGCCTGCGTGTATTGCGTGTTGCCGTCGTGGATGGCGCGGGCCGCAGCCTGCTGGACCAGTGGCGGTGCCGTGAAATCCGGCTCCCCGATGTTCAGGAAAATCATGGGCTGCGCGCTGTGGGCGACTTCCCTGGCCATGGCCGCTGCGGCCTTGGCAACCTCCATCACATAAAAGGGCTCAATGCGCTGGGCGCGCCGGGCTATCCGCATGTCGCTCACGGTGTGCGCTCAGGCTTTTTGATCGGCAGCAACTTCGGCGGCACGGAAGCCGGGCGCTAGCTTGTGCAGGACGCCGTTGACGTATTTGTGGCCGTCGGTGCCGCCGAAGGCTTTGGCCAGTTCGATGCACTCGTTGATGACGACGCGGTAGGGCACGTCCAGGCAGTGCTTGAATTCATAGGCACCTATCCACAGCACGGCGTGTTCAACCGGCGATATTTCCGCCATCTTGCGGTCCAGCAGCGGGGTGATGCTGGCGTCCAGCGCCTCGGCGCCTTCGATGCAGCCGTGCAGCAGCGCGTCGTAGTGTGCCGAGTCGGCCTTGTGAAAACCGACCAGGTCGCGGGTGAAGGCGTCGATGGACTCAGCCTCGTTGCGGCCGACCAGGTGCTGATACAGCGCCTGCAGGGCGAACTCGCGTGCGCGGGTGCGGGCTGACTTGTCGGCTGCTTTTTTCACGCCTGTGTCGGTCAGCCCGGTGCGGGTCTGCGGCGGGCGTTTGGGTTTTGTGGTGTTTATGTCGGACATGGCGCGCTGGTTGGATGTGTTGGCAATGGATGCTCAGGCAAGGTCATTCAGCAGGTTGGCCATTTCCACCGCAACACGCGCCGCATCGCGGCCCTTGTCAACCTGGCGGGCTTCGGCCTGTGCGACGTTTTCCACCGTCAGGATGGCATTGGCTATCGGCAACTGGTAGTCCAGAGCCAGGCGGCTGACGGAGGCGCCGCTTTCGTTGGCCACCAGCTCAAAATGATAGGTTTCGCCGCGGATGATGCAGCCCAGCGCGATCAGCGCGTCGTACCGGTCGCGCTCGGCCATGGCCTGCAGGGCCGCAGGAACTTCCAGTGCCCCGGGAACCTTGACGTGGTGGATGTTCTTTTCCTCGACGCCGAGCGCCAGCAGCTCCAGCCAGCAGGCCTTGGCCAGCTCATTGGTAATGCTTTCATTGAAGCGCGCCTGGACAATGCCGATGGCGAGTTTTTTGCCATCCAGCTTGTCGGCCGTTCCTTTTTCTGCTCCAAACACGGTTAATCCTTTTTGTTGGCGATGTAGCCGGTGATCTCCAACCCGTAACCCGTCATGCTGGGCATGCGGCGCGGGTTGCCCATCAGCATCATTTTGTGCACACCGCACTCGCGCAGGATCTGTGCGCCCACGCCATAGGTCCGCAAATCCATGCGGCCGCGCTCGGGGGCCTGGCTGGCGCGCGCCGTGCCTTCAAATTGTGCGAGCAGCTGCGCGGCGCTTTCGCCGCAATTCAGCAGCACGGCCACGCCTTTGCCTTCTTTGGCAATGTAGGCCAGGCTCTGGTCCAGGCTCCACGAGTGCATGGAGCGGCCGGTTTCCAGCGCATCGAGTATCGACAGCGGCTCGTGCACGCGCGCCGCCACGGTGGCGTCGGGCGACCATTGGCCCTTGACCAGAGCCAGGTGCAGCCCGTGGCTGGTCTTGTCCCTGAAAGCGTGGGCGGTGAATTCGCCGAAAGCGGTATTCAGCGTGCGGCTGCCGATTTTTTCAATCAGCGAGTCATGGCGGCTGCGGTGTTCGATCAGGTCGGCAATCGTGCCGATCTTCAGGCCATGTTCGGCGGCGAAGAGCTGCAGGTCCGGCAGGCGCGCCATGGTGCCGTCGTCTTTCATGATCTCGCAGATCACGGCCGCCGGTGAGCAACCCGCCATGCCGGCCAGGTCACAGCCGGCCTCGGTATGCCCGGCACGCATCAGCACACCGCCGTCGACAGCCTGCAGGGGGAAGATGTGGCCGGGTTGCACCAGGTCGCTGACCTTGGCGTCTTTGGCCACGGCGGCTTGCACGGTGCGGGCGCGGTCTGCAGCCGAGATGCCGGTGGTCACGCCCTCGGCGGCTTCAATCGATACGGTGAAGGCGGTGCTGTGTTTGGTGCCATTGCGGGTTGCCATGGGCGGCAACTGCAGCAGCTCGCAGCGCTCGCGCGTCAGGGTCAGGCAGATCAGGCCGCGGCCGTAACGCGCCATGAAGTTGATGGCTTCCGGGGTGACGTGGTCAGCCGCCAATACCAGGTCACCTTCGTTTTCACGGTCTTCTTCATCGACCAGGATGACCATGCGGCCGGCCCGCATGTCGGCCACGATGTCTTGAACAGGGGAAATGGCAATGGTCATGGTTCAGTTTTTCTTTCCGTCCTGGAGCATGCGCTCGACATAACGCGCAATCAGGTCAATTTCCAGGTTGACCTGCGATTGTGGCCGCAGATGGCCCAGGGCCGTGTTTTGTACGGTGTGGGAAATCAGGTTGATGCTGATCTCGCAGCCTGTCTGGCTGCCTTCCAGGTCGGTCACGCGGTTGACCGTCAGGCTGACCCCGTTGACGGTGATGGAGCCCTTGTAGGCCAGGTATTTGCCCAATTCGTGGGGGGCGAGGATACGCAGCTCCCAGCTTTCCCCCACCTGCGCGAAATGCGTGACGGTGCCAATGCCATCGACATGCCCGGCTACGATATGCCCGCCCAGCCGGTCATGGGCACGCAGTGCTTTTTCAAGGTTGATGGGGCCGGCTTCCGCCAGCCCGCTGGTTTTCGCCAGTGATTCGGCCGAAATTTCAATCAAAAACTGGTTTTTGGCGCTGTCCAGCGCCGTGACGGTCATGCAGGCGCCATTGAGTGCGATGCTGTCACCCAGGCCCACGTCATCGAGGTAGCCCGCTGGCGCCTCGACGGTGAGTCGCTTGCCATGGTCCAAAGAGCTGCCCAGGCTATGGGCAGCGACGATGCGCCCCACGCCGGTGATGATTCCGGTAAACATGGCTGCATTTTCGCAGAGATTGCGTGCGTCCATGGGCCGCAGCGCAAAGAAGGCCTAAAAGCGGTCGCGCCCGCTGACCCGCGCGACGATGCGCAGGTCAGGCCCCAGCCTGTCACTGGAGCGGAAATCGAGGCTCACTGCCTGGGAAAGCTCGGTGATCGGACCGAAGCTGGCAATGCCCGCCCCCTGGCCGATCAATTTGGGCGCCAGATACACCACAAACTCGTCCACCAGCCCTTCGCGGATCAGCGATCCATTGAGCTTGTGCCCGGCCTCCACATGCACCTCGTTGACCTCGCGGCGGGCCAGATCATGCAGCATGGCCGCCAGATCCACCTTGTGCTGGGCATTGGGCAGATAGATGACGGTTGCACCGCGCGCTTCAAGTGCCGATTTTTTGGCATCATTTTGCTCGGAAGCGTAGATGTAGAGCGCGCGACCAGCTATGAAAAGATGAGCGTCCAGCGGAGTCTCCAGCCGGCTGTCCACCACCACCAGATGCGGCTGGCGCGGCGTGTCGACCAGCCGCACATCAAGGCGCGGGTTGTCTTCCAGCACGGTACCTATGCCGGTGAGGATGGCGCAGGAGCGAGCTCGCCAGGCATGGCCATCGGCACGTGCTGTCTCGGACGTGATCCATTGGCTGGCCCCGTTGTCCAGTGCCGTCTTGCCGTCCAGCGACGCAGCCACCTTCATTCGCACCCAGGGCGTCTTGCGGATCATGCGGCTGAAAAAGCCGATATTCAGCTCGTGGGACCCTTCCGCGCCCGGACCCACCTCAACCTCAATGCCCGCGGCACGCAGGCGCGCGAAGCCCTGGCCCGACACCAGTGGATTGGGATCTGCAATGGAGGCAACCACTTTTTTGATGCCAGCCGCGATCAGCGCGTCACAGCAGGGGCCGGTACGGCCGTGGTGGGAGCAGGGCTCGAGGGTGACGTAGGCAGTGGCGCCGGCGACGGAATGACCATGATCAGACGCATTGCGCAGGGCCATGATTTCGGCATGGGGTCCACCGGTACGTTGTGTCTGGCCCTGACCCAGTAAATTCCCCTCACTATCAGTGATCACGCAGCCGACACTTGGGTTGGGTGGCGTCGCAAAACGTGCGTCAGATGCAAGGCGCAGGGCTTGCTGCGTGTGATTTGATGGTGCTGAAGTGGTCGAGTTTGTCATTTGCCGCTTGGCGATTTGGGCGAACCGTTCGTCGGTACTTTAACCGCTGGACCATTTCAAGTGCGTACCATCGCCAGCATGCATGGACAAATAACGCTTGGCGTGGGTATCGATATCTCTCGATTCCACTCAGGACCCTCTTCAAAAATTCACCGTATTCTGGGCGGGTTCACTATCGTTGAGCTGATGGTAGTGGTCGCTATTGTGGCAATCCTGGTCGCTCTTGGTGCTCCATCGTTCAGCGACATGATGCGACGCAACCGCTTGTCGGCAGCGGCTTCGGCATTACAGGTGTCGCTGAGCCTTGCCCGGTCAGAGGCCGTCAAGCGCGGATCAGACGCAAGGGTAACGGTTGCGGCCAATACAACCGCAGGAGCCTGGACGAATGGCTGGACAGTATTTGTAGATGGCACCGGTACGGCCAATGGAGGGATTGCGCCGACGGCTGATACAACTGGTGCGACAGCAGTGACCCGTGTTGAGGTGGTCGCTGCTCCGACGGGGCCGATCAGTACAGGCCAAACAGGATCGCTCAACTACTTTACCTATAACGGCGTGGGGAGATTGATCACCACAACGGGAGCTTCCGCCAACCGTTCTTTTTGGTTTTTCGACGATATCAGTGAGAGATATTGCCTTGTCTTGAGCGTGACGGGGCGGGTTCGCAGTACCCGTGTTGCCAGTGGTGCAGCCTGCCCAACGGATTAGATCTGGTTCAACCATCATGAAACAAGCAGCTCTTTTTTTTCAGTATTCATGCTCGAAAAACCGGTATGTGCCTAACGATAGGCAAACCGGGTTCAGCTTGATAGAGGTTCTAGTGACTATGGTTATCCTGTCTTTCGGGCTACTCGGTGTGGCCGGCCTTCTAGTCAGTGGTGTCTCAAATGCGGCATCTTCGGAGGCAATGTCCAAGGCAAGTCAATTGGCGGCAGACATGGCTGATCGAATACGGGCCAATCCGGTTGTTGCTGTGTCGGCTACAAGCGAATACATCACTACCTATACGGATATAGCGCCCAGTAGCCCGGCAACCATCGCCCAACGCGACAAAAAGGAGTGGCTGGAAGCTTTGGCGGCCCAATTGCCGCAGGGCGATGGAAAAATTACCAACACCGTCAGCGGAGGTCAGCGCAAAGTTGAGATCGAAGTGCGATGGTCCAACTGCCTGGGCACTTTGAGTGATGCTGCACGCATACTGTGTACCACCAATTCCGCTGCGTCTTTCAAGACCGTTGTGTTTGAGTTGCGGCTATGAAAAAAACCGCCTTTTTGAGCCCCAGGGAGCCGCAACGCGGTTTGACGCTGGTTGAACTGTTGATTGCGTTGGCGCTTAGCCTTGCCGTGCTGATCGGGCTGTCATCGGTCTATGTTGCGGTCAAGCAAGCATTCCGTTTCCAGGAAAATACCGGAAGGTTGCAGGAAGATGCAAATTTCGCGCTTGATGCCATTTCAAGGGAACTGCGGATGGCCGGATATGGGGGGTGTACCGGCGTCAAAAAAATCGTCATTGGATCGGTAACGACCTACTACCCGAGCAGCGTGCTTTCTTCGGGCAGTCCAGACGGGATTGCTGGCGCAAATCCTCTGGCCCAGATTGAGACTTCCAGTGCTGAAGTCATTGTTCAGCCGCTGACATCGTTGAACTTCATTCGCGGGTTTGACAATGTGCCGAGCGGCATGTTTGCTTCAGGTTCCGTGCCGTCCACCAGCGGCACCGACAGCTTGCTGTTTTCCGGCGGCAGTGCCGAAAGTGTCGCTGTCAGCCTGGCTATGCCTGCTGCCAACTCGCCGTTGACCATTGCTTCGGACCCATATGGCTGGCGCAATGCCACCCTTAATAGTGGTGTCTACAACATGATTGTTTCCGACTGCACGTCATCCAGCATTTTTGCCGGCAAAGTCGCCGAAAGTGGCGGCGTCACGACCATTGCCCATGAGGCAAGCTTGGGTAACAGCAGCGACAACTTCAGCTCGGCCTATTTATTTGGTACTGACGCCACGGTGAATCTGTTGCGGTGGAATTTTTTCTATGTCGCAACTCGTTCGGGGGCATCCACGCCCAGTCTGTACCGCGTCACTTTTAATGGCAATTCCAGGCTGGCGGCGGAAGAAATTGTTTCCAATGTGGAAAGCATGCAGCTTCATTATGGAGAAAACACGGAACTAGACGGTTCCGGTGTTCCTACACTTGTAGCCGATCAATGGCGCACAACGGCCGCCGCCGTTACAGACTGGAGCCGCGTGGTTGCCGTGCGCGTTGGCTTGATGATGATCAGCGCGGATGACAACGCGAATCCCGGAGTGACCTTGGCGACGCCCACCCTGTTGGGGCAGGCCTACACCATTCCCACCGGCGCATCCGCGAATCGACTGCGCAAGGAGTTCTCGAGTACCGTGGTTTTGCGCAACAGTGTGGCAGCAAGATAAGTCCATTGGTCGAAAGCAAACATGTACAGAAAGCCCACCACTGCTGTGACCCGCAAAAATAATAACAAGCTCCATTTATCCTGTGTGGGGAGAGCTGCCTTTTCACCAGTAAGGTTGCGCCAACAACGTGGCATGACACTGATCGTCGGTCTGGTCTTGCTGATCATGCTCATGGTGATCAGCATGATCGGTTTTCGGAACACGACGCTTTCAGAGCGCATGACGGGCAATGTTGTTGACCGGAATGTTTCGTTTCAGTCTGCTGAAAGTGCAGGCAAAGAGGCGTTGGAGGTGATTGAGGACGGAGGATTTTCAACGACCACTTTGGGCCACTACGCTGTTCCATTCGCTGAAGGCGGTAGCTCGAGTTTTTGGGACCAAGGTGCGGGCGCCACAGTCTCGGCAACCGCATGTGCGGCCACCACGCCTTTCAGCTGGATAAGCTGCGCGGCTTCGGTAGGCACCAAGTACGCAAGCAACTCCGAGAACGCCAAATATGTCATTGAACTGGTTAGCGCGGTTCCCAGTGGTGGCAGCACGGTGTCAACTTATCGAGTCACGTCCCGCAGCACCGGGGGATCGGGTAAAGCCGAGGTCGTGTTGCAGGTTCTGTACATCCGGACGACAACGCCGTAAAAAGTTTTAAAAGGTCTAGCCATGAATAAGCCATCTATTTCTTTTGAAGCCACCGGCCTTGCCAAGCCTGACCCAGGTTCGGAAGGTGTATCTGCCACTGTGTTTGGGCGTTTGCGGTGGGGTGCAAGCGCCGCCAAAATGCTGGGTGCATGGTGCGTGGCAGCGGTCTTAATTAGCCTGCCGCTTCGGCAAGCCATCGCGCAAACCACGGTGAGCATAGCGGATGTGCCATTGCTGGCGCTAAAAGCCGCACCAGGTCTTGTGATGTTGACCATGAGCAAGGACCATCGGCTTTTTTACGCAGCCTACAACGATGCCAGTGATCTAAATGCCGACGGCATACCTGACATCGGATTCAAGCCGTCCATTACCTACTACGGCAATTTCGCGTCAGATCGTTGTTACTTTTATGACACAGGCAATGGGAGGTTTAGCCCAAAGGATATTGCCAAGAGCAGTGACGGATGTTTGACTGCGGCTTCAAGCGGACGGTGGCATGGAAACTGGCTCAACTGGGCCACCACTTCTCGTATGGATGCGCTTCGGAGGGTGCTCTATGGCGGGCATCGCGTCACCGATCCCACATCAGCTGCGAGCCCGACCGTTTTGCAAGGGGCATTTATCCCGCAGGACAGCCACGTCTGGGGCAAAGAATACCGGCCCGTGACTGGACGCGACAGCTATAACATTACCCATTACACCAACCTGGCGGCGCCCACGGCGGGCAAGCAGCATCTGTTCGCGGTCCGCAGTCCGGCTTACGCGTCTGGGACTACGCCTGCAAATGCCGGCTCAGGAACTTATCCATTTCCGATGCCAGCGCCAGCGTTACGGGTGATTCTTAATGCCGATCAGGTCACCGGACGTATCTGGAACTGGACCTCGGCGGACGGCAATTCGAACATTGCTGCGGACACTGTCTTCGGTATCACCAGTACCGCATATACGCTCAAAGTCGAGGCCTGTGTCACCTTGAGCGGTGCCCGGGAGGCAGGCTGCACCGGCTATCCCGCAGCCGCCCCCACCGTATGGAAACCAACGGGCGTTTTGCACGATTATTCAGTTAACGACCAACTAAAGTTTGGACTATTGACTGGGTCTTTTAGAAACAACTATTCAGGCGGTGTAGTTCGTCGAAACATCGCCAAATTTACAGATGAAGTAAATCCTTCCAATGGGGTTTTTCGTCAGGTGACCGAGGGCACGGCAACGGTTGACGGCATAGCTCGAACCATCGACCGTATTTCCATCTATGGCTGGAATGGATCTTCGTATTACTGCGCTAACAATTTCAATTCGCTGCAAATAGAGGGTGCGTGCCCGTCCTGGGGGGCTCCTATCGGTGAAATGATGTATGAGGGCCTGCGGTATTTCGCTGGAAAAGGAACACCATTTTCTGCTTACGCAAATGGCGTCGGAGTCAACAATTCACCAGACTCAAGGCTGCAACTGCCATTGATGGGCACTGGCTCCTCACCCTGGCAAAACCCTTTCCGGCTCAAGTCGGCCGGAGGCAACCCGATTTGCTCCCGCCCCGTGCAGATGGTGATCGCAGATCCGGTGAGCACGTTCGACAATGACGAACTTCCGGGTGCATATTTTCCAGTACAGTCCCAATTTGGCAATCCGCTTGCCCCTCCCCTAGGGGACCTTGCCGGTGTGGATGTGAGCGTTGAAGCGGACACCATATGGGGCAAACCGCCGCTAACCGTACCGGTCAGCAAGACCGAAAACCTCGGTACCCGTAATGTTTTCGTGGGCCAGTCGGGGTCACTTAGCGATGGAAACCCGACCGCCAAGTCGGCCAATTCATTTGCAAACATCCAGGGACATGTACCGGATGCGACCCAATCCAGAGGAAGTTTTTACTCTGCGTCTATCGCGCGTTTTGGAAAAACGACGGGCTTTCAAATTGGTAACCCGCCTAGTGTTCCCCTGACGGCAGCGAACGCAACAGTAGATACCATTGCGGTTGCTTTGGGCAGTGTGGTGCCAAAAATTGAAATTTCATATAACGGCAAGAAGGTATCCTTGGTCCCTGTCTCCAAGTCGGTGGGCCCTAGCGGCTATGTCTCGAGCGCAGCGTATGGGGCATTCCAACCCACTGGTTCGATCACCGGGTTTTATCTGGACACCTTTAACAACACAAGTGGCACCACAGGGCCTGACTACAACGCAGCCATCAACGGCGGGCGGCCCACGATGTCTTTTGTCGTGAATTTTTCCGACACCGATGCCGGCGGCGACAACGAAACCGACGCGGTTGTCGGGTACACCGTGAGTGTGAATGCCGCGGGTAAGTTGGTCGTGGCCTTGTCACCCATCAACACGAGTGCTGCTGACATTGAAATGCACCTTGGATACACCATAGCGGGAACGACCAAGGACGGCCTGTACCTGGACATGTCCAGCAGGCCCTTGATCGGTTCACCTGGCGTTCGAAGCAACCCTCAGACGAAGTACTACCTGGATACGCTCCTGACCCCTACGGTTCAGGATCCAGCCCCAGCGGATGGGTCTAGAGCCAATAGTACGGTTCTGCCGCATCTGGCCACTTCCCGTACTTTGGACTTTGCGACCACCTCTACGGTCTCGGGTTACATACCCCACGACGCGCTGTGGTATGCCGCTAAATATGGCGGCGCGGGCCTCTCGGATGCCAATGGCGACCCAACCAATTACTTCAAAGTCAACAATCCAGCCAATCTTCCGGATCAGATGGCCAAGGCCTTCCGATCTGCAGCTGCACTGGCGGCCGTTGCCAGCACCAGCGTCGTGGGTGTAGGCCAGCGGAGTTTGGGTTCAGCCGCCATTTATCAGGCGAACTATGACTCCCTCACGTGGACTTCGCGCTTGTATGCATTTTCGATTGCCACCAGTGGCGCCGTATCTGACACGCCGATCTGGGAGGTTTCTTCCAAGATTCCAGCGCCAGCCTCACGTACCAAGTTGTTTTTGGGCCGCGGCGGAACAACTTCCCCTTTTGCGTTGGTATCGAGCGGATTTACCACGCTCACCGCTGCCGAGCAGGCCGATTTTGTGAATGGCCCCACCTACGAGTATCTGCTTGGAGACAAGAGCGGAGAAGAGCGAAAAGGAGGCAGTTTTCGCAATCGGGGTACGACGGCGGCCGCTGACTATGGCTCGGTCGTGGGTGATATTGTCAATTCCGATCCACAGATTATTTCGCGAAAAGACCTGGGGTACACACCAAGCGATGCCAGCTATGCGACATTTCTGGCTTCCATTAATTTTGAAACTCTGGCGGTTGGTACCAACAGCGGTTTTTTCCACATTTTTGATGCTGAACCGGACGCCACAGGCGGCGGCGAGTTGCTCGGCTTCATGCCGCAGGCTGCGCGGGCCAACGTCAAATACCTGGCGGATCCCGGCTATCAGCACCAGAACTTTGTGGACGGTCCCATTGCAGTCGGGCATGCCAAGATTACGGTGCCTGCCGATGCAACTACAAATTGGCGAACGATTGTCGTGGCGACAGGGGGTAACGGCGCCAAGACAGTGTTCGCCATCAATGCTAGTTCAAAAACATTCTCTGCCAACAGCATTCTTTGGGAGATCAACGAATCTAGTTTAGCCGCCACGAGTCCGACAGAGCTTGGGAAATTCGGGAAAATAGTGGGCCGGCCGGGCATCGGCAAGCTGAACGACGGAACGTGGGTCGCCATTTTTGGGAATGGCTACAACAGCACCGACGGGACGGCGAATCTCTTTGTCGTGAGGCTAACGGACGGGGTAGTTCTGCGTGTCATTCCGACCAATGCCTCCGTTACAGGTAATGGCTTGGGGGCGACGGAGCTGGTGAGAAGATCACCAAGCAATACCATTGATTATGTATATGGCGCAGATTACAAAGGCAATATCTGGCGCTTTGATCCGAACGTAAGCACTTCCGCTGCCTTGATTTATAAAACGCCTACCGGACGGCCCATCACGGCTGAAATCAAGGTGGGGGAAGCGCCTGCGCACGCCAATACGAGTGGCGGGAAGATGATCTATTTTGGGACAGGCAGCTATCTGAGTGCGACGGATCCGGCCAATACAACAGTGCAGGCGCTGTATGGTATTTATGACGATCTGATTCACACGCCAAATTCCACGCCGTTTGTTATTGAATCCAATCTGTCCAATATGACCATTTCCATGCCCGCTCCTGTGGGTGGAGTCATCAGTGACGTTCGTACCACCTCAGCTGCTGCAGTGCCTGACTGGTTTACCGTCGTTGGGAAAAAAGGTTGGGTTGTTCCATTGACAGGTACGAACGTGCCAGCCGGGGAAAGGGTGATAGCGCCGCCGGTTCGCTACACCATAACGGGTGTGGTGGATGCGTTTCTGTTTACATCCATCGTGCCTAGTACTGATGACTGTGAAGCTGGACTGGATGCATGGATCACGGGTGTGGACGCTTTGACAGGGGGCTACAAAAAGGTTTTCAGCAGCATTGTCCCGAACTCGGTGCGCATTCGGGGTGGTTCTCCGCGCGGGGTGTTTGTGTTGCAAGACAATGGGCCGCCTGCCTTGTACATCAGCCAGACCATTTTTAACGATGCGATATCTACCACCACCTTCTCGACATCCGTCGGTGGCCAACAAGAAGTTTGTATCAATGGCGTCTGCGGAAAAACACGGGTTCTGCAGATCAATTTGACTCCTCCCACACCCACTGGCGCCAGCGCCGCCCGCCAGATCTGGCGGCAGCTTAAATAGTGGGGATCCGAGATTTTGTGAAAGGATGTGAAGTGAAAAAAAATAACCGAAACCGTGGCTTTACGCTGATTGAATTGATGATCGTAGTGTCGATTATTGGTGTCCTGTCTGCTCTCGCCATTCCGGCTTATACGAGCTACATTCAACGCGGTCATCGTGCCAGTGCGAAAACCGTGCTGCTTGAGGCGGCGCAATTCATGGAGCGACAACGTTCCAGTAATTTCACCTACGCTTCTGTGACTTTGCCGAGCACGCTTGCGGTCTCGCCAGTGCAGGGCGACAAGCGTTATGACATAACGCTTGTTTCTAGCGCGACATCTTTCACCTTGACAGCAACCCCTAGCGGATGGGTGGACAGTGCCTGTGGAGAGCTGACGCTGACCAATCTCGGCGTCAAGGGGCAGACTCTTGCGCCGACGGATGCGGGCGTCACCGCGACGTGCTGGAACCGCTAAAACAGCCTTTAATAGCCTCTAGCGCCTAACCTCATCCACCAGCGTCTTGAATTCGTCAATGTCTTCAAAACTCCGGTACACGCTGGCAAAACGCACGTAAGCCACCTTGTCGAGCTTTTTCAGCTCGCGCATGACGAGTTCGCCCAGGCGGGCTGAGGGGACTTCGCGCAAACCCAGGTTGAGGAGCTTTTCTTCGATGCGCTCAATGGCGGAGTCGACCTGTTCGGTGCTGACGGGGCGTTTGCGCAGGGCAAGGTTCATGGAGCCGAGGATCTTGCTGCGCTTGTACTCGATGCGGCGGCCGTCTTTTTTGACGATGGCCGGAAAGTTGACGTCGGGCCGCTCGTAGGTGGTGAAGCGTTTTTCACACGCGCCGCACTGGCGGCGGCGGCGTATGAAGTCTGCGTCTTCCGACACCCGCGTTTCAACAACCTGGGTTTCAAGATTGCCGCAGAAGGGGCACTTCATGCGGCCCTGCCTGGATTCATAAGCATGATTGGCCTCCAGCCCATATGCGGCGGGCGCAGCCAGCTATTAAAACCATAGTGACTGCACTACGCCGCATGGTTAGCGGTACACCGGGAAGCGGCTGGTCAGGGCATTGACCTTGGCTCGGACCGCTTCAATGTTTGCTGCATCACGCGGATTGTCGAGCACGTCGGCAATCAGGTTGGCCGTCAAACGTGCTTCCTCGTCCTTGAAGCCGCGTGTGGTCATGGCCGGGGTGCCGATGCGCACACCGCTGGTGACCATGGGCTTTTCCGGGTCGTTGGGTATGGCATTTTTGTTGATGGTCATGTGGGCGCTGCCCAGCACGGCTTCAGCTTCCTTGCCGGTGATGCCCTTGGCACGCAGGTCCACCAGCATGACGTGGCTTTCGGTGCGGCCGCTGACGATGCGCAGGCCGCGCTGCGTCAGTGTTTCGGCCACGATCTGCGCGTTCTTCAGAACCTGCTGCTGGTAGGTTTTGAACTCGGGCGCCAGCGCTTCCTTGAAGGCCACAGCCTTGGCCGCAATCACGTGCATCAGCGGGCCGCCCTGCAGGCCGGGGAAGATGGCGCTGTTGATGGCTTTCTCGTGTTCGGCTTTCATCAGGATGATGCCGCCGCGCGGCCCGCGCAGGCTTTTGTGGGTGGTCGAGGTCACGACGTCGGCGTGCGGCACGGGGTTCGGGTAGATGCCCGCGGCAATCAGGCCGGCATAGTGAGCCATATCGACCATGAAGATCGCCCCCACGTCTTTCGCTACCTTGGCAAAGCGCGCAAAGTCGATACCGAGGGAATAGGCCGACGCGCCGGCGATGATCAGCTTGGGCTTGGCTTCATGTGCCTTGCGCTCCATTGCTTCGTAGTCGATTTCTTCCTTGTCGTTCAGGCCGTAGGAAACCACGTTGAACCACTTGCCGCTCATGTTGAGCGCCATGCCGTGGGTCAGGTGGCCGCCTTCGGCCAGGCTCATGCCCATGATGGTGTCGCCGGGCTTGAGGAAGGCCAGGAAGACGGCTTCGTTGGCCGAAGCGCCGCAATGCGGCTGCACGTTGGCGGCTTCGGCACCGAAGATTTTCTTGACGCGGTCAATGGCCAGTTGCTCGGCCACGTCCACGTGTTCGCAGCCACCGTAGTAGCGGCGGCCGGGGTAGCCTTCGGCGTATTTGTTCGTGAGCTGTGAGCCCTGCGCAGCCATCACGGCGGGCGAGGCGTAGTTTTCGCTGGCGATCAGCTCGATGTGATGTTCCTGGCGCGCGTTTTCAGATTGAATGGCGGCCCACAGTTCGGGGTCGGTTTGTTCCACAAGAATGGTGCGGTCGTACATGGCAGTCCTTCAAGACGTGGTCCCTGTTATTGCTGGAATAAAACAAGGGCTGCCCAGGCGAACGGCTGAACGCTGTGGTCACCGATGACGTCAGCGGTGCGCTTCCCAGTGGTATCCCACGTCAGCTGACGCCCTTGTGCAGGGGTCGCCTATCGCCAGTTGCGCACCCCGCTAGTGTAGCGGACTCGGCGTTGAGCCGAACCCCGGGCGGTGGAAAGCCCCGGGGAGAAATCAGGAGCTTGCGAGGCTGGCGACTTTCCCGACGTTCTTCTCGCCGTCCTCCGGGCCGCCGGCGGGCAAAGAGGCAGGGATGGCCAGCGGCGGCCGCACGGCCGGCGTGTAAGCCGGCGCACGTCCGCTCACGACGGCAAGAAGGCGTGCATGTTCGGCCATGACCTTGGCGGCGTAACCGCCATCGCTTTCAAGGTTGGCGGCACCCACGTAGAACCTCAGGCCCGCTTCGACCGAACCGGCGCGGGCAATGCATTCCTGCAGCACCTTGACGCCGACGCGCAGATTGGTCACCGGGTCAAAGGCGGCGAGTTTGCCGCCGAAGTTTTCGTACTTGGCATGGTGGACATTGGTCATGACCTGCATCAGGCCCTGGGCGCCCACCGGGCTTTGTGCAAACGGGTTGAAGCCCGACTCAATGGCCATGATGGCCAGGATGAGTGTGGGATCCAGCTTGGCTTTCTGGCCAATTTCAAAGGCTTCGGCAACCAGTACGCTCAGGGGTTCGGGGGCCACGTTGTATTTTTTGCTGAGCCAGAAAGCCAGCGCCGCCTGCTGGCGGGGCAGGTCTTTCGGGTTGGCCGCGGTAGCGCGGTCGATGGCATCGGGTTCCGTGAAGCCGATGGCCGCTTCCTGGCGCTCCTGCAGCCAGGCCCTCAGCCGGGACTCGCCGGCCTGACGCAGGTCGGGCCGGGCGGTCAGGGTGATCACTGCAAACACGACGGCCAGGCCGAGCAGGGCAAAGCTGTTGTGGGTGATTTCAAAAAAGCCCTGGGCGATGTCGTCGGCAATGTTTGCCAGACTGTCGGCCACGTTTTTCTGAAGCGTTCGCATCACCGGTGCGAGGGTGGATTGTCCTAGCGCTGTCATAGCACTCCTTTCTACGCGCATCGGCTTTTCAGCCGCACGCTTTGATTGGGTCGCCATCAAACCAAGGACTGGCCTTGGGGGTGTTGACCCCTTGTCTGACTTTGCCGGGTTCGGCAGCGGGTTCGGGTTGTCCCTTGGTTTTCTGTGGGGACGGCGGATTCTATGAGGCTCCTAAATAACTTGTCAATAATATAAAATGTTATTTATAGATTGAAATTTATATTAAAAGGCGAAAATACGGCCTGAAAGGCCTGTTTTCCACGCTTTCCCGGGTTTTGGGTGGTTTGCTCTAAGGCCTCATTTATCGCCTGATTTTCCGGAAAAGAGCTGTACGTTTTGACAGTAAAGGCTTTTAACTCAAGTGCTTGCAGCGTTTTCGCGAGAAAGTGCCAGAACATTCGAGCAGCAGCTTTTTTGGCGTTGAGTTGGTACTTTCCTCATCTGTCTGTAGGACAAAACCGCAAGATGTAAAGCTCCAAGAAAATGGCGATCACACCAGCGTTTTTGATTACAAATTTCGACTTGCACACGGGTCCTCAGGGGTTTAACCTGCAATTGCTTGAGTACCTCAAGCATTAGCCGGGTAACCAACCCTGGCAAACTGAGAGCAATCACTTGCTTTCATCGCACTGGAGACGAACTACTCTTCTTTGCGAAGCCCGACGGCATGAGCATTACGCCCGCCGTCAACCCCGGTCGGCTCCGCTGCCCGGGGTTTTTATTTGTCTGCATATGCCAAGCTACGAATTGAAAAGCAAGCTCCGGAGCTTCTGGAATACATTCCCGGCTCGTACAGGTGCCGTGTTTCGGTCCCCCCGATGGCAGCGCCGCGCTGTCTGGGCTGTTGCGGCTTTGTTGTTCATCTGGGCCCTGGCGTATGCCGCGGTTCCTGTACTCCTCAAGGCGCAAATCGAACGAATCGGTTCCGAAAAACTGGGCAGGCAGGTTACGGTGGGGGCCGTGGACTTCAAACCCTGGTCGCTGGAGCTGACGATCAGCGAGCTTGCCATCGCCAAAGCGGGCACTCCGCCGGGGGCTGCTTCGCAGGCAGGCGATGCAGGAACCGCCCAGGCTTTGCCCCAGCTGAAAATCAAACGCCTCTATATAGATGCAGAGATGCAGTCCCTGCTGCGGCTGGCGCCTGTAGCCGATGCCATTGCTGTCGACGAGCCTGTGCTGTCCCTGACCCATCTGGGTCAAGGGCGTTATGACATCGACGACATCCTTGAGCGCCTGAAGACACCTGCGGATGCGCCGGCCGGCAGCCCGCTGCGGTTTGCCCTCTACAACCTGGTGCTCACCGGCGGTTCCCTTGATTTTGCCGACACGCCCGCGAGTAAGACCCACGCCTTGCGCGAACTCAATCTCTCGGTGCCCTTTTTGAGCAACCTGCAGTCGCAGCGCCAAGTCAAGACGGCCCCGCACCTGGCTTTCAAGCTCAACGGCAGCAGTTTCGACACCTCTGCCGTGGGAACGCCCTTTGCGCAGACGCACAAGACCGACGCCACACTGGCGCTGCGCGGCCTCGACCTGCGCCCCTACCTGGCCTACTGGCCGGCCGGCCTGCCGGTCAAGCTGCACAGTGCGGTGGTCCATGCCGATGTCAAGGTGGCGTTCGAGCAGACACCGGCCACGGTGGTTCGGCTGTCGGGCACGGTGACCGCTGACCAGGTCCGGCTGCTCGACACCCAGGCCAACAGCCGCGACCTGCTGGCATTCGAGCGCCTGCAGGTCGGCATGGACGACGTGCGGCCGCTGGAGCGTTCGGTCAAGCTTTCCACGGTGACACTCAGCGCGCCGGTGCTGGACCTGATCCGCGACCGCGCAGGGCGGTTGACGCTGCTGCCGCCAGCGCTTGGCACTATCAATAACGAAGCGACTGGTGCCCGCAGCGAAAGGGCTGCAGGCCAAAATGACTCAAAGAACGAGGCGCGACCGCCCACCGGAGCCGCCAGCGCCCCGGCGGCTTCGCGGCCCCAGGCCCAAGCCACCCAAGCACCGTGGCGCGTCGAGGTCGGCAGCGTGGCCGTGCGCGGGGGCAAGGTGAACTGGCTCGACGAAACCCTGGCGTCCCCGGCGCAGATACGCCTGGCGGGTGTGGTGCTCAACGCCTCGGCCATCCGTTTTCCTTTCGCAGCGGCCGCACCCTTGAAGTTCGACGGTTCGTTGGGGCTGGACGTCCCTGTAGTTCCGGTTGCCAACAACAGGAAAGCCGTGCCGGCGGCGCCGGCCACACCGGCGCTGCTGAGCTTCAGTGGCAGCGCAACCGACCGGGCGGCCCAGGTCACGGCCAATGTCGCGGCCTGGCCGCTCAACATGGCGGCCAAGTATGTGGGCCAGTTCCTGCTGCCGGCGCTCAACGGCCAGCTCGATGCGCAACTCGGCGTGAACTGGCAGGCGGCCGGCAGCGACGGGGCCCAGGTGCTGCAGCTCACGGCGCCGCAGATCTCCGTCAGCGATGTCCAGCTGGCCCAGGGCAAGGCCTCGCTGGTGTCCGTCAAGCGGGTGGCGCTGGGGCAGGTGGAGATTGACGTGACGGGCCAGCGCTTCAAGGCTGCCAGCATGCAGCTGATGCAACCCAAAGCCCTGGTGGAGCGGGGCAGCGACAAGCGCTGGATGTACGAACGCTGGATGGTGGCCCAGGGCAAGCCGGCAAACACGCCAGCTCCCAGGACCGATGCTGGAGCGGCGGCCGCTGCGCCGTCCTGGTCGGTGGCCATCAACGACGTGCAGCTCGAAGGCGGCGCCCTGTCTTTTTCCGACAAGGCCGGCGCCAAGCCCGTGGCGTTTGAGGTCACGGCCGCCAATGCGCGCCTGGGAGGCCTGGTCCTTGACGACTCCGGGGCCAAAGCTCAGCCGGCCAAAGCCATGCCGCTGAATGCCTCGCTGCGCCTGGGGACGGGCGGGGGCCGCTTCGAGCCCGGCAAGCTGGCCTTCAACGGTGAGCTCGGCTTGAGCCCGGTCCAGGCCCAGGGGCGCCTGGCCATCGACAGGCTGCCGGTGCAGGTGTTTGAGCCGTACTTCACGGACACCGTCAATATAGATCTGCTGCGTGCCGACGCGAGCTTCAAGGGCCGCGTGGCTTACCGGCAGACGCCGGCCGGGCCGCAGGCGCAACTGACGGGCGACGTGGCGCTGGAAGACTTCCGTGCCAACACGCTGGCGCCCAGCGAGGAGCTGCTGGCCTGGAAGTCGCTGAACCTGCGCGGCCTGCATGTGGCGCTGGATCCGGCGCGGGCCACGCGTGTCGATGTGAAGGAAACGCTGCTGACCGATTTTTTTGCCCGGGTGATCATCACGCCGGAAGGGCGCATCAACCTGCAGGACCTGCTCAAGCCACCGGCCGCCGGGCCGCAGGATGCTTCCAAAACGATAGCTGTTGGCGCAGCGGGGACGGGGGCTTCCGGCACAAAAGATGCCAAGGCTGCGGCCGCGCCGCCACCCGCCGTGGTGGCAGGTCCTGCCGGCCCGCCGCCTGTCATGACCTTTGGGCCGATGAGCCTGGTCAATGGCAAGGTCCTGTTTTCCGACCGGTTTGTCAAACCCAGCTACTCGGCCAACCTGAGCGAGCTGACCGGCAGGCTGGGGGCCTTTTCCTCGCTCGCCCCCGGCACGCCCGCCGGCACGGCGCCTCCGATGGCAGAGCTGGAGCTGCGCGGCAAGGCGGAGGGTACGGCTTCGCTGGAGATCCTGGGCAAGCTCAACCCGCTGGCCCAGCCCCTGGCGCTGGACGTCAAGGGCAAGGTGCGCGACCTCGAGCTGCCGCCGCTTTCGCCGTATTCGGTCAAGTATTCAGGGTATGGCATCAACCGCGGCAAGCTCAGTGTTGACGTCAACTACGTGGTGCGCCCTGATGGGCAACTGACGGCCAGCAACAAGCTCGTCCTGAACCAGCTCAGTTTTGGCGACAAAGTGGAAGGCTCGACCGCCAGCCTGCCGGTCAAGCTGGCCGTGGCCCTGCTGGCCGACCGCCATGGCGTGATCGACGTCGACCTGCCCATCAGCGGCTCGCTCAATGACCCGCAGTTCAGCCTGGGCCCCGTCATCGTGAAGGTCATTCTCAACTTGATCGTCAAGGCCATTGCCGCGCCCTTCAGCCTGCTGGCCAATGCGCTGGGCGGCGGTGGCGAAGAGCTGGGCACGGTGGGCTTTGCGGCTGGCAGTGCGCAGCTCACGCCTGACGCCCGGGCGGGGCTCGACAAGGTGGCCAAGGCGCTGACCGAGAGGCCTGCGCTCCAACTCACGGTGGTGGGCACCAGCAGCCTCGAGGCCGAGCGCGAGGGCTTCAAGCGGGAACGGCTCACGGAAATGGTGCGCGCCGAAAAGCGCCGCGCCACTGTCAGGGAAGGAGGCAGCAGCACGACAGCCGTCAGCGTCAGCCCGGCTGAATACCCGGCGCTGCTCAAGGCGGTCTACCAGCGCGCCGACATGGCCAAGCCACGCAACCTGATCGGCCTGGCCAAAGACCTGCCCGTGCCGGAGATGGAAAAGCTGCTGATGGCCGGCATCGTGGCCGATGACAACACCCTGCGCGAGCTGGCCGTGCAGCGTGCGGTGGCGGTCAAGGACTACCTGGCGGCCGGCGGTTTGCCGCCCGCCCGGCTCTTCCTCGGTGCACCCAAAAACGCGCCTGCAGACGCCAAATGGACACCGCGTGCCGAACTTAATTTGGCGATGCCGTAAAAACAGCGAAAATAGCCGCATTGCTTTATTTCTGAAGCTTGGGTCGGGGGTCGCGGATATCTGTCCAGCGGCTCCTCTTTTTTACGCCGGTCCTGTCTTTGCCTGTTGACGCCAACAGCCCGAGAGTCCAAGAGGCAGACCTGCAATTTCCAGATTCCTGAAGATCCCGCTTCGCCGGTTCCACTTATTCATATGCTGCGTTTCCCCATGTCCAAATCTTCCAAGCCCGAAACCCCCGCCGTGAAAACACCTCCCAAGAGTGCCGACAGCCATCCCCTGGACGGCCTGACCGGTGGCGCATTCTCCGCGCCCACCTCCGGTGAGCGCACCACGCGCATTCGCGAGTGGCTGGCCACCGGCCCCAGCGCGGAGCAGATGGCCGAGGTCTACAAGGACCTGGCCAACCGCGACAAGGGTGCGGCCAAGCCGCTGAAGGAAAAGCTCGACGAAGCCAAGCGCCTGAAAAGCCAGGAAGCCGTGGCTGCCGAATGGGCAGAAAAAGGCAATACCCTGCTGGCCCTGAAAAAACTCAACATGGCTGACGCCCTGGCCTGGCAGCGCGATGCCGCCAAGGCCGGTGCGCCGCTGTCGCGCGAGCCACTGGCCGGCCTGAAAGCGCAGCTGGCCGACCGCGTCAAGACGATTGAAGACCTGCAGCACCGCGCCCAGGTGCAGCGCGAAGCCGCCGTGCTGATGGCCCAGCGCGTGGAAGTGTTGTCCACCAAATCATGGCGCGACGCGCAGGCTGCGTGGGACGCACTGCGTGCCGACGTGACGCATTGGCAGGCCGAAGCCGACGAGCTGGCGCAGGACGCCAACTGGTCCAGCGTGGACGCGAAGTTTCCGCCCATGCTCGATGCCTCGCGTGGCCAGTTGCTGGCGGTGTGGGAAGCTTTTCAGGCCGCGCTCTCGCTGGCCGTTGCCGCTGCGGAAGACGCAACTGCGCCGCTGCCTGCGGTGCCGGTGTGGGCCGACGAGTTGCGCGGTGCGCGTGGCCTGCCGCGTGCAGGTGATGCCGCAGCGGGTGAGCAGCCCGCGCGTGCACCCAAGGCAAAAATTGATCCCGCGGTCCTGAAGGACATGCGCGAAAAATCGACCGCCATCGTGCAGGCCGCGCTCGCCAAGCTCGAGCATGAAGTCACCGAAGGGCACGGCAAGTCCACACCCAAGGTGGCCGCCGAGCTGCGCCAGGCACTCAAGGAAAACATCCGCAACATCGACAACACGCTCGAAGCCGCAGCCCACGCTGCGTTGACCGCGGCCGGTGAACTCGAAGGCTGGCAGCGCTGGCGTGCCGACCAGATCCGCGAGGAGCTGGTGGCCAAGGCCGAAGCACTGGTGGCCAAGCCACTGGGTGGGCGCAAGCAGCAGGAAGCGCTGCGTGCCATGCGCGAACAGTGGAAAACCAGCGACCAGGGCGGCACGCCCAACCACGCGATGTGGAAGCGCTTCGACGATGCCTGCAACGAAGCCCACAAGGTGGTCGAGGTGTGGCTCGAGAAGGTCAAGGAGCAAAGCGAAGCCGTCAAGGCCGAGCGCCGCGCGCTGATCGACGAAGTGCTGGCCTGGGCGGAAGCCAACAAGGGCAACACCGACTGGAAGCACCAGATCCGCAGCCTCAACGGTTTTGTCGAGAAGTGGACCGCTGCCGGCCACCTCAATGAAAAAACCTTTGCCGAAATCCAGCCGCAGTGGAAAGCCGCGATGGATGCGGCCGATGCACCGCTGAAAGCCGCGCGCGCCGAAAGCCTGGCACACCGCAAGGCCATGATTGAAGAAGCGCAGATGCTGGGCGCCGAGCCGCAGCTGCACATCGACGCCGTCAAGCACCTGCAGCAGCGCTGGCAGCACGAGGCCCAGGCCGTGCCTATCGAGCGCAAGCAGGAACAAAAACTCTGGGACGCTTTCCGCAAGCCGATCGACGACGCCTTCCAGCGCAAGACGGCCGAGCGCGAAAAAGCTGCGTCTGCGCTGGGCGAACACGACCGCATGGTGCTGGAGCTGTCGAAGGCACTCGACGCTGCCAATGCCACTGGCGACGTGCAGAAAATCCGCACCGCGATGGCGGACCTGGAAGCCGGCCTGCGTGGCCAGTTCAAGCCCGCTGCACCGGAGGTACCTGCCGCCAGTGCACTGACCGCAGATATCGCTGCGCCGCAGAATGCTGAATCAAATCAGTCACCAGCCCTTGATGCGCCTGCACAAGATGCTCCTGAAACCATAGCTGAAGGCGCCGCTCCGGCGGAAGCAGCAGAGCCTGCGGCAGAAGAGGGCGCCGAAGCGCCAGCCGCCGCTACGCCGCCGGCACCGCCACCGAAACCCGCCAAGCCCGTGGTAGCCATGCGCGGCGACGACCGCCCCGGCATGCGCAAGGCCGAAGCTGCACCCGCAGGACGTGGCGGCAAGTTTGGCGACCGCAAGGATGCGCGCCCTGGCGGCGGCAAGCCCGACGGCCGCGGCAACCGGCCGGCCGACAACAAGTTCGAACCTTACCGCCCCGAGCGCGAGGGTCGTTTCAATGACCGGCCGGCGTATGAAGAGCGCGGGCCACGACTGGGTGACGCGGCTTTCCGCGCACAGCGCGAAGCGTTTGAACACGCCCAGCAGGCCCTGAGGAAGTTGTCCGAACAGGCGCACGGCGAAGTGCTGACCAACCTGCTCAAAGCCTGGGAAAACCGCGACCCGGCGCTGGTGCCTGCCGCACAGGAACTGGGCAAGCTGGTGACACCGGCCACCCGCAGCGCCTGGACGCAGGCACTGTCGTCGGCGCCCAAAGGCGATGCCACCGATACCTTGTTGCGCCTGGAAATCGCTGCCGAGCTGCCAACGCCTGCCGAGCACCTGAGTGCGCGCCGCATGCTGCAATTGGTGCTGCTGACCAAGCGTAACGACCCGGCGCCGGCGCAGACTTGGGGCGAGGATGCTGCCAAAGTGCTGGCTGCGCCTTATGACGCAGCGCATGTTCGGCGTTTGCAGAATGCGCTGAAGGCGTTGCTCAAGCGCTGAGTTTGAGACTCTGGTTTGGGGTTCGGGGTCGGGGATTTTTTGCGTCACGCTGCGTTCCTGGTTTGTTCTGGGCAGTAGGACGGACTCCCCACTCCCACCCCTAGCCCGCGCCCCGCTGCGCGATGGAGGGGGATTTCATTTGGCCGCGTGTGCTGCGCTCGCGTGCAAACGTGACGGCCGCGTGCCCCGACCTGACGCGCTGCGCGCGTCAGGTCTCCCCGCATCCGATCCCGTATCTGTACCCGAATCCGCTTTCGCTTCCATCCCCACCCTTCTGTATGCGCCGAGGAGCGGAGGGCCAGCCGGATCAGGGTGAGCGATTGTCTGAGCGTAGCGAGTTCGAGCTCGACCCCGGCTGGACCGAGGTTCTATGGTTCGCGTCAAGTCGGTGTTGCGTTCATTAGCAGTTTTGACGGCTCAAACACATGGCCCGACCGCCACACAGCAAAGGCAATGCGCAGCAGCTTTCTGGCCAGCACCACCAGAG